>ERZ1673730.35-NODE-35-length-254159-cov-40.568570_pt1 | contig 254159 bp, 205 predicted proteins | sample MGYA00580200_ERZ1673730 | MGnify/ENA primary metagenome ERZ1673730 (study PRJEB41218, sample SAMN15661761) | gut metagenome | host: Homo sapiens | place: Canada: London | collected 2015-08-20/2019-03-30 | study: EMG produced TPA metagenomics assembly of... | reverse complement strand
CCGAGACTTGAACTCGTTCAACTCGGTAGACCGCAAGCGAAGAGAGACGCAAGCGCAAAGCATTTGCGGACATCGAGCGTAGCGGACATAGCAAACAATCAAAACGCGATAGCGTTGAGCCGAAGGCGGAGAGCGTAGCACGGATTGTTTAGCGTAGACCGCACCACAACAATGAGCAGTCCACAAGGGCTGCTTTTTTTGATTTCACCGAGACTTGAACTCGTTCAACTCGGTAGACCGCAAGCGAAGAGAGACGCAAGCGAAGAGCATTTGCGGACATCGAAAGACGGGATTGAAAAAGCGTCACCGAAGGGGTGACGCTTTTTGAGTGTTGATGCAAAATGGGAGATAAGGATTAGTGTGAGATTTCGTTGGAGACGGTGATGGTGAAGGTTTGATTGTCGCTAAGAAGGTTTAGGACGCCGTTGGTCAGGTTGCTAAAGCCTGTTGTGCTTGAGCCTTGGCCGACTGCGTCGAGAAGTTTATATAGGGTGGTTGCACCATCTTCGCCGACTGCCCAAATGGCAACGTAGTATCTGTGCGTGGGGACGTACTCGACGTTGATTTGGATGTTGCCGCTTGCGTTGGCGGATATGCCGTCAAAGGACTGATACTCTTGACTGTCACTGCCTTGAACAAAGTTGTTGTCCAACAGCGAGACGTTGAATTTGCCTTGTCTGACGCTGTTTGGGAGCGCGGAGATGTCGAAGATGAGAGTTTCGTTCCATTTGGTCGTGCTGATGGTTTCCGCAACGGTGATAGGCACGACGAGATTTGCCTTTTGCGATGACGTGTTGCCGTTTGAAAGGTCGATGAGCAGGAAAGTTTTGCCGAGCTCGATTTTGTCGGTGTCGATGGATATTGTAAGTTTGTTGATGAGATTGCCGCCGCTTTTATGTTGCGTTTGGGCAGAAATCGCGCCGCTTTCGGTGGCCGGATTGTTTTGTGAGCTTACGCTAGATCCGGGGATTGCCGCTTGGTTGGTGGACTTGATCGACCAGTTGAGAATGGACATATAGCTGCCGTTCAAAGACACGGTTAGATCCACGATTCCGTTGCCTTTTGCAAGGGTGGTGGGGTTTGAATCGTCGAATGTGGCAAACTTGTTGGCGGATGCCAAAAGGGGCTCGTACGCTTTGAGCGTCACAGCCACGGTCACGTCATCGTTGCCCATGAGAAAATCATAGGTGTTGTCCGAGCGTTTGGACGCGTCCTTTCCGTTGTATGTGACTTTTTCAACGTATTTGTCGGTAACTTTCAAATCGAGCGTGACGGTGACGGTTTCGGCAAATTCCGCTTGGGTTTTGTCAACCGACACGGCGCACTCCTCGGTGGACTGAACGGTGATTTTATGTTTTGCAAAACCTTGCTCCGGCTCGTCATTGTCGCCGCAGGCGCAAAGCGCGAAAACGCTGAAAGCAAGCACGGCAACAAGGCAAAGCGCAATTATTGATTTTTTGGTTTTCATAGTATACTCCTTGCGCGATACACGCGCACTTTTTATTGACAAATTGTAATATAACACGCGCGCAAAATCAATATTTCAAAACATAATTTTTCAATCTATAAGAAAAATTAAGAAAGGATAAGTTTTTTTGACAAAAACGTGAAAAAAACAAAACAAAAGGCATAGAATGCGCATACAGACGGTCAAACGAGCCAAAAACGCTTGACAAAAACGCGGGGGGGGGGTAGAATTTTTTTGAAAAAAATAGGAGATTTGGATATGGAACGAGAACAAAAAAATCAGATGCTTGCCGATTTGTACGCGCTGCGTGCGGGCATGTCCGCAATTTCCATTGAAAAGGACAAACTCGACGTAAAAGAAAAGGCGTATTCAGATGTCAAGCGCAAGGTTGATCGCGCTTGTGACGAGTATAAAAATGCAGAAAATTTCGTATCGCGTTGCGATGAGTACGACAAGAAAGACTCGTTGCAGAAAACCGAAGAGAAGGTAAAACTCGGCCGCAAATTTAAGAAGACCGTCATCGGCAGCCTTGGCGCAGGTATTGTCGGTGCACTTATTCCGTGGGTTGTGTATTTCTTAACGGAAACCATTATACAAGATAGCAAGTACGGCTATTCCTATTGGAAAAAATATCTGTTAGTGTCTGTGTGCATATTGGGCATAATCTTTGTTGTCGGACTGGCGTTTGCTCTTATCGTGAAAGTCAGCAACGGGAAAGATTTGCAAAAAAGAATTAAAGAAGGATCCGGAAAATCGAAACAAGATCTCAAAGACGCAAAAGCGCGATTGTCGCAAGCCGCTGCGGATTGTGACAGTGCGCAAAAGGCACTCACAATCGTTTTCAAAGATTACGAGAAAGTGAAATCCGTTTCCACGAAATTGTCGCAAGAGATGTACAACGCACTCGTTGCTCAATTCAAATCCGTGTTGGATATAAGAGATTGGGAACATATCGACCTTATCATTTTCAATTTTGAAACGGGCAGAGCAGACACTTTGAAAGAAGCGTTGCAACAGGTTGACCGCAAGGTGCAGACTGACGAAATCATCGAAGCAATCGAAACGGCGGGGCAAAACATAAGCTCCACGATACGCATGTCTATGAACGAATTGCGCGGTGATTTGAACAGGTCTTTTGCAAAACTTTCCGTGCAACTTGCAGACCAACACAGAGAGCAGATGAGCGCACTGAGCAACATAAGCGGCAATATCGAGAAGACAAACGAAAGCCTTGCCAAGCTGCAACAGACAAGCGAAAAGAACGGCGAAAGCATTGAAAAATTGACTTCTGCGGCATATCTCAACAATGCGCTACTCACCAAGATAAGCTATGACAGCCTTTCGCTTATGAGTGACGTGGACTATATGGTTTATTCGGCAAATAAGGGCGGAAACGTCAACAACACGAGCTATACGCTCAACGTAAATGTCAAATGAAATGAGCAAAACAAGCGTTTAGAATATCAAAAATCAATATTATCGATTTGAAAAAAAGCACTCTTGCGAGTGCCTTTTTTGATGCTGTGATTTGATTACATCTTTGCGATGTATGCCGCAAGCTCGTTGAAGATGACGTCGAGTCCGTGTGCGCCTGCATCGGGATAACCGATTGAACGCTCGCCAACAGTGCCCGCTCTTCCGAGAGTTGCAACGTGAGTCTTGGTGGCTTCTGCGCCTTCGTGAGCAGCCTTTGCGCCGAGAGCAAGACCTTCGCGGAGAGATTTGCCTTCTTCAGCCGCTTTGGTGAGAGCCATTGCGCAGGGTTTGAGAGCGTCAACCAACGTCTTGTCGCCGATTTCCGCGCCCTTGCCGAAGGACTTCTTGCCGGTTTCGTAAACGCCGCGGTTTGCTTCGGTGAAGAGAAGTGCAACGTCTGCAAGAGAGACTTCTTTCTTGCCGAGCATGGATTTGCCTGCATACTTGAATGCAGAGCCCCAAATCGGACCGCTTGCGCCGCCGCAGTACTCTTTGATGATTTCGCTGCAGCTCACAAGGAATTGACCGATGTCGCCTTTCTTTCTGGTTGCCCAGTCTGCTTTGAGTTGTTTGAAACCTTTTGCGATGGACATACCAAAGTCGCCGTCGCCCATTTTGTCCGCTTCGCAGAAAGGAACTTCGTTTTCGATGATGACGTCTGCCATCTTGTCAACGATTTGCACGAAAGCCGCAGTGTTGATGGTTTCGGTCACTTCGGGCTTGCCTTCGACTTCGTAAACCGCAACTTCTTCGGTCTCTTTTGCCGCCGCTTTCTTTTTAGTTGCGTGATGTTCTTCTGCAACGGGAGCGTATCCGAGTGCTCTGCCGATTGCTTGCACTGCTTCGAGAGCCGCTTGTGCTTGTTCGCTCATAGCCGCGCCCCAAGTGAGAGCCGGAGTGTTGACGGGATAGTCAACAAGAGCTTTGAGCTCGCTGTCCACTCTCAACACGGAGATGGACGCGCCTGCCATATCGATGGAAGTCATGAAGTTGCCGACGATGGTCTTGTGGATCTTCACGCCGTCTTTTGCGAGTGCCTTGGTGACGGAGTTGTTGAGAATATAGAGTTCTTGAAGGGGAGTGCCGCCGAAACCGTTGATGAGAAGCACCACTTCTTCGCCGCTCTTGAGAGCAAGGTCTTCTTCAAGGTCGGTGACGATTCTTCTTGACAAATCGTCGCAGAAAGTGCCGGTGGAGTAGTCGATCTTTTCACGGAAACGACCGGGTTCGCCGTGGATACCGACGCCGAATTCCATCTCGTCGTCGCCGATGTCAAAGGTGGGATGACCTGCCGCCGGAACTGTGCAGCTTGTGAAAGCAAAGCCGAAGGAACGAACGTTGTCGATGACTTTGTTTGCAACCGCTTTGACTTCTTCAAGGGATTTGCCTTGTTCTGCCGCCGCGCCTGCGCATTTATGTACAAGCACCGTGCCTGCTACGCCGCGACGACCGACAGTGTAGAGAGAGTCTTTGACTGCGATATCGTCGTTGACGTAAACCGCGTCCACTTTGATGCCGTCGTCTTGAGCGTCGCTCATTGCGTTGTTGAAGTTCATGCAGTCGCCGGAATAGTTCTTGACGATGAGAAGCACGCCTTTGTCGGTTGCGCAAGCCTTGATTGCGTTGTAGACTTGCACTTGAGACGGGGATGCGAAGACGTCGCCGCAAACAGCCGCGTCAAGCATACCTTTGCCGACGAAACCTGCGTGTGCGGGTTCGTGACCGCTGCCGCCGCCGGAGATAAGGCTGACTTTGTTGTCGTTGATGTCTTTCTTTTTGACGACTTTGTATTTTTCAACGAATTCGAGTTCCGGATGAGCCGCGGCAAGACCGTGACACATATCGTAGACGAAAGTTTCGGGGGTGTTCATTATTTTTTTCATAATATTTCTCCTTACAACCGTAAATCCGAGAATTTACGCGGTTTTTTTAATAAGACACTCCCTTGCGCGTGTGCGCAAGGGAGTGTGCGTTTTATTCAATACGGATTAGTGGCAGCATTCGCAATCGCAGCCGTATCTGAAATCGTGACCGATCTTATCTGCCGCTTTGATTGCAGCGATAACCATGTCTTCGGTTACAGGGAAGGGCATGTTGTGAATGGATTCGTCGGGGATGCAGGTCTTTGCTGCGACGATCTTGTATTCTTCTTCGGTGAGTTCTTCTCTGATAACTTCGCCCGTGCGCGGATTTGTCATAAGGTCGTGCAAGCAAATGGGGAGTCCCACTTCGTCACAGAAGTTGAGAACTTCGTAAAGTTCTTCTTCGGGGCTGTTTTCAAGGACGAGTTGGCAGATCGTGCCGAATGCGACGATTTCGCCGTGCATGCAACATGCGTGAATGTCGTGAACTGCGGTGAGACCGTCGTGGATTGCGTGTGCCGCTGCAAGTCCGCCCGATTCGAAGCCGAGACCGGAAAGCAGGATGTTGGTTTCAACAATCTTTTCGAGAGCCGGAGTCACAACGTTGCAGTCGCAAGCGGTTTTTGCCTTTGCGCCGTCGCTGAGAAGGTTCTTGTAGCAGAGTTCTGCAAGTGCTGCAGCGGTGTACGTGCCGTAGCCAAGAAGCGTGCCTTTCTTTCTGTCTGCGCCGCAGGGGAGACCTGCGTTGACGTTGGATACGCTGTTGACGTTTGCTCTTGCTTCGAAATAAGTGGAGAGTGCGTCGCCCATGCCGCTGACAAGGAATCTTGACGGAGCGTTTGCGATGACGTTGAGATCGATAAGGACGACGGACGGGCTTTGACGGAAGTATGCGTAATCGTCAAATTCGTGATCGTCGGTGTAAAGAACAGCAGAGTGGGACGTCGGTGCGTCGGTTGCCGCGATAGTCGGGCAGATGATGAGCGGATTGCCTGCCGCAACGCACTTGGAAGTGTCGATTGCTTTGCCGCCGCCGAGACCGATCGTGCATGCGCATTTGTTTGCTTTTGCAAATTCTTGCAATGCTTTGACGACCGTACGAGAGCATTCGCCTTTGAAGATGTCGCTCGTGACGAATTCTACGCCGTATTTTGCTTGCGTCGCTTCGAGTTTCTCTTTCACGAGATTGAGCGCGAACGGGTCTGCGATAAGAAGGGCTTTCTTACCGAAGGTTTTGACAAAATAACCAAGGTTGAGCAATTCGTTTTCGCCTTGAACGTACTTTGTGGGACAAATAAATGCTTTTCTCATAAAAATTCTCCTTGTATGAGTTTAATTTTTTTTTGTATCAACATTATATAACCTATCGCAAGATAATTCAATACCCATTTTGCGATTTTTTGTGGTTTTTTTTAAAAATAATGCAAAAAAACGACGTTTTTGACCTGTCGATACCCGATTTTTCATAAAATTTTAATGATTTATATCAAAAAAGTTGAATATTGGCAAAATCGTATTATAATAAAAACAATAAAAATCAACAATAAAAAACAACATATAAAGGAGTGCCTTATGGACGTTTCACAATCTATCGAAAAACGCGTCGAATGGATACGCAAAATCTTGTCCGACAGCGGCGCAAAAGGTATCATTTACGGCAACAGCGGCGGCAAGGACTGCACGCTCGTCGGTGCGCTTTGCAAACTCGCAACACCCAACGTTCTCGGCGTCATTATGCCTTGCCAGTCTTCGCAAAACTACGGCAGCGACAGAGATGACGCGCTTCGCGCCGGCAAGCATTTCGGCATCGAACAAATCGAGATAGATTTGTCTCAAACGAAGCAGGCTCTTCTCGATGCGCTCGGCGACCGACTCACAGAAAACAACGCCGGCGAGAGCAATCTCAAAATGGCAAGCGTCAACATCAATCCGCGTCTTCGCATGACCACGCTTTACGCACTCGGACAGGCTCGCGGCTATCTCGTCGCAGGCACCGGCAACCTTGACGAAGCCACTCTCGGATACTTCACAAAATGGGGCGACGGCGCGCACGATTTTAACCCCATCGCAGACCTCACCGTCGGTGAAATATACGAACATTTGCGTTATCTAAACGCTCCGATTACCATAATCGAGAAAGCTCCGTCCGCCGGACTTTATCAAGGACAAACCGACGAATCCGAACTCGGCATCAAGTATTCCGACGTTGACAAATATCTCCGTGGCGGAGAAATCCCCGACGACGTTCGTGCAAAAATCGAAAGCGCAAAACGCAGATCCGCACACAAACTCCGTATGCCAATGAAGTACGGCGAATAACATCGGACGCGATTGACGCAAAGCGTAACAATCGCTATTCCGTCACTTCGTTCCTTACAACGCTCCTTGCTCATCAACTCATGTACTATTTGTACATTAGGGTTGCTGTTCAAGGGGCGTTTTCTTGTTCTTCATCTCAATATCGCGCTTTTTTGTTAACGGCTCTACAAGGGTGGGCGTGTAAAACCCTAAATGCAATGTTACCCCTTCCCTTCGGGCTTTCCCCTACTTCTCGAACATAGTACTTTCTCTTTTTAGCCACACATCGCTCGAAGAGGGGAAGTCGGCACTCGCATAGACAAGTATCGTGCTCTTGTTATGCCACTCGTTCGCAAGGGCAAAGAACAACACGCACTTGCTCACTTGTACAACCGTCTTGCTCGGCGCTTATCTCGGCGTTCGCCTTGCGAACGCTCACTCCGAATAAGCACATTCCGTGAATAAGTACGCTCCGAATAGGCTGTTCGTGTATAAGTTTTTATTAGTTTACGGCTCTACAAAGGGTGAGCGTGTAAAATTCTAAATAGAATTGCCCCATCTTTCCGGACCGCGCCGGTATTTCTTCCACCACTCGAATAGAGTACTTTCGCTACAATGTTATCCGTCGCTCGCGGGGAAGACAGGCGGCACTCGCATAGAAAAGTATCGTTCACTCATTATGCCACTCGTTCGCAAGTGCAAAGAACAACACGCACTTGCTCACTTGTACAACCGTCTTGCTCGGCACTCAAAGGCTCGCCGCCGTTGCGGCTCGTGTTCCGTCTTCGAAGTTGCACATTCCGTTTATAAGTACGCTACGAATAGGTTGAAGAGCGCACTTCCATTTTTCCATATTTTAATATCTATATACGATAAAATTTTATCATATTCAAAAAATTGCTTGTCACGCGTTTGCTTATATGTTAACATATTAAAGGTTATCATTATTCAACAAAGGAGGGCTTACCATGGCTCATTTAAGCGAGGCGGCGGTTGCGCAAATCAATGCTATTTGCGACAGATACGTCGAAGAAAACACTCCGCTTATGATGATTTTGAGCGATATTCAAAAGGAATACGGTTATATTCCGCTTGAAGTGCAAGAAATCGTTTCTGATAGGACGGGGATTTCAGTTGCGGAAATTTACGGCGTCGTAACTTTCTATTCGTTTTTCTCTCTCACTCCAAAGGGAAAATACGTTATCGGTTGTTGCCTTGGCACGGCTTGCTACGTCAAGGGTGCGCAACAGGTTATCGACAAATTCAGTGAAGTTCTCGGTATCAAGCCGGGTGAGACAACTCCCGACGGGTTGTTTACCATAGACGCGTTGCGTTGTATCGGTGCGTGCGGCATTGCTCCCGCCGTTTCCATCAACGGACAAGTTTATCCCAAGGTTGCCGTGAGCGCAGTGCCGGGCATCGTTGCGGAATATCGTGCGAAGGAGAACTGATCTATGATAAGAACTTTTGAAGAACTCGAAAGAAGTTGCAAAGATTGCGCGTCTTGTCTTGACGCTAAATTTACGGGCAGCGACGGAAGAAGACACGTCGTGCTTTGCGGCGGTACGGGCTGCCTTTCGTCCCACTCTGCGGAAATCAGAGAAGAATTTGTGAAACTCATCAACGCAAACGGTTTGCAAGAAAAAGTCACCGTCAATCAGGTCGGTTGCTTCGGCTTCTGCTCTCAAGGTCCGTTTGTCAAGATTTATCCCGAAGATACGCTTTACAGAATGGTCAAAATCAGCGACGTTGAAGAAATCGTCGAAAAAGACCTTATCGGCGGCGAAGTGGTTGACAGACTTCTTTATGTAGATCCCACCACTCAACAAAAAATCTCCAAACAAGACGACATTACGTTCTATAAAAAGCAAGTGCGTATCGCTTTGCACGGTTGCGGCAGCATAAATCCCGAAAAGATTGAAGAAGCACTCGGTGCAGGTGCATTCCGCGGCCTTGCACGCGCTCTGAAAATGGATAGACAAGACGTCATCAACGAAATCCTTGCGTCAGGACTTCGCGGACGTGGCGGCGGCGGTTTCCCCACGGGCAGAAAATGGCAGTTTGCATACGCTCAACCCGACGGCGACAAATACGTCGTTTGCAACGGTGACGAAGGCGACCCGGGCGCGTTTATGGATCGTTCCATTCTCGAAGGCAACCCGCTTGCAGTCATCGAAGGTATGATGATTGCAGGTTACGCAATCGGCGCACAAAACGGTTATTTCTACGTTCGCGCGGAATATCCTATCGCAGTCAATCGTCTCCGCATAGCAATTCGCCAAGCGGAAGAAATGGGACTTCTCGGCGACAACATTCTCGGCACGAACTTCTCGTTCAGAGTGCATATTCGTCTCGGTGCAGGTGCATTCGTTTGCGGTGAAGAGACGGCTCTTCTCAACTCGATCGAAGGCAAACGCGGTATGCCGCGCCCCCGTCCGCCGTTCCCGGCAGTGAAGGGACTTTGGGAATCTCCGACGATCGTCAACAACGTCGAGACTCTCGCTTGCGTGCCTTACATCATGAGAGAAGGTTATGAAAAATTCACCTGCTACGGCACCGAAAAGTCCAAAGGCACGAAAGTGTTCGCTCTCGGCGGAAAGGTCAACAACGTCGGTCTTGTCGAAGTTCCTATGGGCACGACTCTTCGCGAACTCATTTACGACATCGGCGGCGGAATCCCGGGCGGCAAGCAATTCAAAGCCATTCAGACGGGCGGTCCGTCCGGCGGTTGCCTTACGGCAGACGATCTTGACGCGCTCATCGACTTTGACAATCTCGTTGCAAAAGGCTCGATGATGGGCTCGGGCGGCGCAATCGTCATGGACGAAGACAACTGCATGGTTGACGTTGCGAAGTTCTATATGGAATTTATCTGCGACGAATCTTGCGGCAAATGCTCTCCCTGCCGTATCGGCACGAAGAGAATGCTCGAACTGCTCACAAAGATAACCAAAGGCACTGCAACCATGGAAGACCTTGACAAACTCATGGACCTTGCCAACTACATAAAGAGCGACTCTCTCTGCGCTTTGGGACAGACTGCTCCGAACCCGATTCTTTCTACGCTCGCCCATTTCAGAGACGAATACGTGGCGCACATCGTGGACAAAAAGTGCCCGGCACACGTGTGCAAGAGCCTTATGAACTACGAAATCGTTGCGGATAAGTGCATCGGTTGCGGACTTTGCGAAAGAAACTGCCCGGTCGGCGCAATCACGTCAACGGGCGTTCCGTCCCCGGGACACAAACTCCCCGCAAGACAAATCGATCCCGCAAAATGCATCAAGTGCGGCGCATGTATGTCTGCTTGCCGCCTGAAAGCAATCGAGAAAAAATAAGGAGAGAGAACTATGGCTAAAATAAATATAAAAATCGAAGGTGTGCCTTATCAGGTCGAACAAGGCTTGACCATACTCGAAGCGGCAAAGGCTTGCGGATACGAAATTCCGTCCCTTTGCGCGTACAATCACGGCGAATGCTCTCGCGGTTCTTGCCGTGTATGTCTCGTCGAAGCAACCGGCGCACGCGGTCTCGTGGCGTCCTGCGTATATCCCGTCGCAGAAGGCATGGAAATCACTATTTCTTCTCCCAAAGCGACTGCGGCAAGAAGATCTTCTGTCGAACTTCTTCTTTCCAACCACAACCGCAACTGCCAAGAGTGCGACAAGAACGGTAAATGCGAACTTTTGCACGTGGCAGTTCTCACAGGCGCAAGAGAAGGCATCTACGGCGGTGAACAAACACCCGTAACCGTGGACGCAATCACTCCGTCTATAAAACGCGACACGTCAAAATGCGTGCTTTGCGGCAGATGTATCGAACGTTGCAAGAACGCGCACGGTCTGTCCATTCTCGGCTTTGAAAAACGCGGATTCAAGACTATCGTCGCTCCTGCCGAAAACAGAAGTTTTGCGGATTCTCCGTGCATTCTTTGCGGACAATGCGTCAGCGTTTGCCCGACGGGCGCACTTATGGAAGTTAGCGAAATCGACAAGGTGGACGCCGCGTTCAAGGCAGGCAAATACGTCGTCGTTCAGACCGCACCGGCAGTCAGAGCGGCACTCGGTGAAGAATTCGATATGCCTATCGGCACGCTCGTCACCGGCAAAATGGTCGCGGCACTTCGCCGTCTCGGCTTTAAGAAAGTGTTCGATACCAACTTCGGCGCGGACCTTACTATCATGGAAGAAGCAACCGAATTGCTCACGAGAGTGAGAGAAGGCGGCACGCTCCCGATGATCACGTCATGCTCTCCCGGTTGGATCAACTATGCAGAATATTATTATCCAGAACTGCTCGATCATCTTTCTTCCTGCAAATCACCGCACGAAATGTTCGGCGCAATTCTCAAAACCTATTATGCGGAGCAAAACGGCATCAAACCCGAAGATATTTTCGTTGTTTCCGTCATGCCTTGCACCGCAAAGAAATTTGAAAAGAACAGGGAAGAACTTCAGGTCAACGGTCTCAAAGACGTGGACGCAGTGCTCACCACTCGCGAACTCGGCAAGATGATCAAACGTGCAGGCATACTCTTCAATCGTCTTCCCGACGAAGAATTTGACAACGACATCGTCGGTGAATACACGGGCGCAGGCGTCATCTTCGGCGCAACGGGCGGCGTTATGGAAGCGGCACTTCGCACGGCCGCATACGTTCTCAACGGTGAAGAACTCGAACATGTCGAACTAGAAGACGTTCGCGGCATGGCAGGCATCAAAGAAGCAACTTACACGCTCGGCGGAATGGACGTCAAAGTTGCCGTTGCATCCGGTATGAAGAACGCAAAAGTGCTCCTTGAACAAATCAAAGCAGGCACAAGCCCCTATCATTTCATCGAAATCATGGGCTGCCCCGGCGGATGCGTCGCAGGTGGTGGACAACCGTATGTCAAACCGTGCTTCCTTCCCAACGAAGCCGACGACATTCTCGACACTTTCCGTGACAAACGCGCTGCCGCTCTCTATCAGGAAGACGAAGGCAAGCAAATCCGCGTTTCCCACAAAAACGAGCAAGTTCTCAAGCTCTACGACGAGTTCCTTGGCTCGCCAAACAGTCATCTTGCGCACGAGTTGTTGCATACGACGTACAACTCCAATCGCACCCGCTTTCCAAAAAAAGTGCGCTAAATAGCGAATAACTGCGTCAACACCCATCCGCTCCAAAATCACGTACTAAATGTACGTTGGGTTTTGTTTCGGATGGGTGTTTTCTTGTTCTTCATCTATTTATCGCACTTTTTTACATTTATGTATTGAAAGCGAATAACTGCGTCAACACCCTGTGGATCGCAACTCACGTACGTATAGTACGCTAGGGTTGTCATTCTCGGGGTGCTTTCGCGTCATTCATCTATTTATCGCGTTGTTTCCCACAACGCACAAAAATAGCGAATAACTGCGGACGCGATTGACTTCGTAACAATCGCTATTCCGTCACTTCGTTCCTTACAACGCCCATCCGCTCCAAAATCACGTACTAAATGTACGTTGGGTTTTGTTTCGGATGGGTGTTTTCTTGTTCTTCATTTATGTTATAATCGCCGTTTAAAACGACGGCTTGAATATACGCGAAATTCAACTCCGAAAAAGACGGATTTTTATAAGTAAAAATCCATATTGCTATTTACATTTTTATGGATTTATGATAATATACTGTTTGTAGGATAAAACCTAAAAATATGCGTATTGTGAGGTATATCATGGCAACAAAACGTAAAAGCGATTACTTCGGTCTTGGCTATGTGGTCAGCCTTATTTTGGCGATCATACCCGTGACTTCTTGGATTTTGGGCTTTGTGACAAGATTTATGGAAGGCAAAATCGTGGCGGGACTTTTGAGACTTATTCTTGGCTGGAACATCATCTGGATTGCCGACATCATATGCATGGCTGTGAAGAGACACATCCTTCGCCTTATCAACTGCTAAGATGAAGATAGAGTATCAAGACAAAGTTTACGAAGATAAAAGGCAGGCTCTTTGCGAGTTTGCCTTTTGCCATTTTCCGCTCACTATAACGGTGGACGGGAAGAGTATGACTTTTGACTGGTTCAGCGATTTGGAGAATTTCGTCAATTCGCACTAAACGCGGTTTAAGCATTGAAAAGAACGATATAAACGTCCGATTGCAAAAGAAAAGCGTGAATTGAGTTTTTCAACGTCGGGCGTTTTTTCATGCCGTTTTTTGCTAGACTTTTTCACGGCGTTTTGCAATCGGTTTACGGTGGTTTTTCAAAAAAATGTCTGCCGATTTTAAGTTACCTATTGAAAAATCTTTGTAAGGTTGATACAATATTTTTATACAAAAACAAAGGGGAAAATTATGGAAGAGACGAAAAACGAAGTCACGGCTTTGCCGTCCGACGACACAAAACTCTCGAAACGCAATTTCTTTATGTTTCCGCTCGGAACGTTGGGCAGAGATTTTCTGTACAACTTTTTCAACGGATACCTGCTTTCGTTCTGCGTGCTGACAAAGCACCTTAACGTTGCACAGTTTACGGCGATTACGTTCATCATCGTGGCGGCAAGAATTTTCGATGCGTTCAACGATCCGATCATGGGCGGCATCGTTGAAAACACCCGTACGAAGTGGGGCAAATATAAACCGTGGCAACTCATCGGTTGCGTGCTTACGGCAGGCGTTATTATCGCTCTTTTCAATATTCCCGCGGACGGATGGGGCTTTATTGCGTTGATTGCGGTGATGTATTTCTTGTTCTCGATCACGTTTACGATGAACGACATCTCATATTGGGGAATGATGCCCACGCTCACAAGCGATCCGCACGACAGAGATAAACTCATGTCTTTCACGCAAATCATCGTCGGCATAGGCGGCGGCTCGGCAGGACTTATCGTCCCGACGCTCACCGCGGGTGATATGGCGATAGGCGGCAATGCGCAAACCGGTTACGGCGTGCTTGCAATCGTTGCGGCGGTGCTTATGTGCGGTTTTCAACTGTTCACCATATTAGGTGTAAAAGAAAAACCGTTGCCCAAAAATCTCATCAAAACTCCGCCCATGAAACTAAAAGACATGTTCCGCGTGCTGTTCAAAAACGACCAACTTATGTGGTGCGCGCTCGTCATGTTGCTCTTCAACGTCGGCACAAACGTAGTCGGCGGCGGTTTGGGAATGATGTACGTGTATTTCGAGTTCGGTTACAGCGGAATGCTCTGGACGGTGTTCGGCGTAGGCTTTGCCGTGGTTTCGGTGGTGTTTACGCTCATATATCCGTGGCTTGCCAAGAAATACGGTAGAGATAAAATTCTGTATTCGTGCGGAATCGCAATCATCGTAGGCTACGCGCTTATGATGATTTTAGGACTCACCGTTCCGAATACGATTCTTTTTGAAGTTCTCGGTATGAAGATAACGCTCCGTTTTATTCTCATGTTCCTTGCGTACACTGTGGCAGGTTGGGGCGGCGGCTTCTATATGATTATGGTCATAAACATGGCAAACACCGTCGAGTACAACGAGTATAGAACGGGCAAACGAGACGAAGGTCTCATATTCTCGCTTCGTCCTTTCACCGCAAAAATGGGCTCTGCGCTCATGCAAGGTCTCGTGTCGCTCGTGTACGTCATTGCAGGTGTTTTGACTTACACCAACAAACTCACGGATATCGACAGGGGACTCGGCGGCGACGCAACCTATGAAACAGTCATCGCGCAAGTGCCGGGAGACAGCAAAATCAAACTGCTCGTTTTCACCTGCGTTATCCCGATGGTGTTCCTTGCAATCGCGCTTATCATCTACAAGAAAAAATGCGTTCTCAACGAGGCGAAGATGGCGGAAATGATGGCTGTTATCGAAGAACGCAAACTTGCCGCCGCGCAAAACGAAGACGTGGAAAGTAATGAATAATTATTAATTGCAGCACGGGCGCAAAAAAAGTTTGTCATCCTGAGCTGGTTGAAGGATCTCGTGGAAACGAAACGACAAACATGTTTTGCGCCCGATAGTTTTTATAAGTGCGCGGCACTACAAGGGTGTACGTGTAAAATCCTAAATGCAACTTTCCCCTTTCCTCAGGTGTTTTCCCTATTGCCGTTCCCCCTTGCAAGGGAACCCACGGCAACCGCGTAGCGGGGGACAACACTCGGTCGAGACATAACTAACGCCAGTTCTCTCATTGTGCCACTTCGCTTTGTGCGCCGGCTACGCAACAACATGGCGCAGCCGCTTGTACTTTACGTCAAGTCCGACGCTCGATACGGTCGCCGCCGTTGCGGCTCCAATTCCGTTTTCGAATAAGCACATTTCGTTAATAAGTACGCTCCGAATAAGTTTTCATTTCGGGCGCAACCCAAAAACTTTGTCATTCAGAGCGTAAGCGAAGAATCTCGTGGAAACGAAACGACAACCTATTTTTTTGCGCCCGCGCCGCAATTATTCATTATTCATTATTAATTATTAATTCGCTCGCCGTTGCGGCTCGTGTTCCGTCTTTGGAGTTGCACATACCGTTTATAAGTGCGCTACGAACGAGTGCCGGTGCTTTTTTGCGCTATATTATATATAAATATAGCTATTTATTACCCAATATTTCAAAATCGTTTGACAAAAGACGCGCGGTTTGGTAAATTAGATGTCGAGCCGCTCGAAAGTGGTTTTTAAGTCAATCAAAAGATTGCACCTATGTCGGCGAGACTGGTTAGAGGAGGTAAAACAATGTACGCAATAGTTGAATGTGGCGGCAAGCAATACAAAGTCGAGAAAGACATGCTCGTCAAGGTCGAGAAAATCGATGCCGAAATCGGTGACGTGGTCGAACTCAAAACGCTCATGCTTGTTGACGACAACGGCAACGTAAAAGCGGGCGCAGACGCAAACGGCGTGAAGGTCAGTGCAAAAGTCAACGCACAAGACAAATTCCCCAAAGTCTACGTTTTCCATTACAAAGCCAAGAAGAACATCAGAAAGCGTCAAGGTCATCGTCAACCGTATACCGAGTTGAAGATTGTTTCAATCGAGGGTTAAACGATGGTCAAGGTTAAGTTCTCAACACAGGACGGCAAGTTCGTGGGCGTTGAATGCTCGGGACATTGCGAATACGGTGACGAAGGCGAAGATATCGTTTGTGCGTCATTATCGTCCGTGATACAGACTGCGGTGCTTGGGATTATGCACATAGTCGGAGTGAACATAGCGTTTGAAACCGATGCAAAAGACGGATATTTGTACGCAATGCTTCCCAAATCTATGTCAAAGTCGCAAGAACACGACGCAGATATCATTTTGAGAACGGCTTATCTAGGGGCGTCCGATCTCTATGAAAACTTTTCGGACTATATATCATTGGAGGTAGAATAATATGTTTATGAATATACAATTGTTCGCTCATAAAAAAGGTACGGGTTCTTCTCACAACGGTCGTGACAGTGAGTCAAAAAGACTTGGACCGAAGCGCGCTGACGGTCAATTCGTTCTCGCAGGCAACATTCTCGTTCGCCAACGCGGCACGAAATATCATCCGGGCAACAACGTTTCTATCGGCAAAGACGATACGTTGTTTGCACTCATCGACGGCGTCGTGAAATTTGAGCGTGTTGGAAAAGACAAAAAACAAGTTTCTGTTTACGCACAAGAGCAATAATCAATCCCGCCCGATAACAAATCGGGCGGTTTTTCTATTATGTGGCATTTTCGCTTTTGGCGAGTTTTGTCGCAACGCAAAAGACAAATGCGTTCGCACGCGCGAGCGTACGGGCGTACGATTTTATTGATAAATCAAATTGTTATATAATAATATTTAATATATGGCACTCAAAGAGTTTACGATTAAGAAGACGGAAACTTTCGATGTCGGGCAAACGCTCGATTGCGGACAGGTTTTTCGCTACGTTTTCGACGGCGAAGAGTACAAAGTGCACGCAAAAAATCACGTGGCATACATCCGTGAAAACGGGGACGAATACGTCGTGCGATGTGACGATAAGGAGTTTTTTGAAAGGTACTTCGATTTCGACACCGATTACGCGGCGATACAAGCCAAGGTCGATGATTGCGAGTTTATGCACGAAGCAATCGAGTTCGGCAAAGGCATACATATTCTCAGGCAAGACCCTGTCGAAGCGATTTTTTCTTTCATCATCTCGCAAAACAACCATATTCCGCGCATAAAAGGAATTATCGAGCGCATTTGCAATTCGCTCGGCGACGATATGGGCGATTATCACGCTTTTCCAAGCGTTGAAAAACTCGCAAGCGCAGGCGTTGACTTTTATAAGAACGTCGGTGCGGGGTATAGGGCAGAGTATCTCGACAGAGTTGCAAAGACTCTCGTCGGCACTGACGTGAACGAGTGGAGCGCGCTTTCTACGGTCGAATTGCGCAAAAACCTTTTGTCATTGCACGGCGTAGGACGTAAAGTTGCGGATTGCGCTTTGTTGTTCGGATTCGGAAAATTTGACGTCTTTCCCGTCGATACGTGGATAAAAAAGATATACGAAGACGAGTATAACGTGCAAGACGCCGAAAAAATGTCCGAAATTTTGGTGAAAAGATACCAAAATTACGCAGGTTTTGCCCAGCAATGGGCGTTTTATTACAAAAGAGTGAAAAAAGTATAGACAAATCGCCAAATATGTATTAAAATAGGTTTATCAATATAAAATGTATAGTTCAAGTCCGCTTTTTGCGACTTGGAAGAGGAGAGAAAGATTATGGCAGCAACAAAAAAATACGTTGTTCTTGCAGACATCGAAAGCGTCAGAGTTCCTTTCAGCGTATTCGCATCCGCACTTGAAGAACTTTCACGCATCGGCGAAATTGCAGCGTGCAAATTCTACGGCTATTCCGCAAAACGTACCAAAGATTACGGCGAATTCATCCAGGAAAACAGTTACGACGCACTTTCCGCACTTCCCAAGAAGAGAAAGGGTAAACTCGACCTTCGCCAAGTCATCGACGCGGCAAGACTTGCACAGTTCCCCAACATCGACGGTTTCTTCCTTATCTACGGCAACGGCGACATCACTCCGCTCATTGCATACCTTAAGGCATACGGCAAAGACGTCGTCGCAGGCGTTGTAGAGCCCGACAAGAACTCCGTGCTTTGCAACAAGGTCATCATGCTTGATGCCACCGCAACCACACAAACCGTGCTCAACGCAGGCTACAAGAAAGTCGCGCCCGCACCCGTTGCAAAGAAGGCTGCAGCACCCAAGGCAGAGCCCGTTCAATACGCAGCTCCCGCTCCTGCTCCACAACCCGCTCCGCAACCGGCTCCCGCTGCTCCCGCGCAAACTCAACAACAAAGCGAAGAAGCGGCTCAAATGGCTCTCTTGCTCGAACAATTCAACAAGATTCTTGCGAGCAACGACTGATTGTTTCAATCGAAATTCAAAAGCGATACGCCTTGTGCGTATCGCTTTTTTGTATTACAAAACCACCGGATAGTCCGATGGCCATTTTTGTATAACAACGTTCAATATATTATAAAATCGAGTTGAATTTGGCATTGTTAAAACGCAAATCCAAGAATATGCAAAAGCATGCATTATGTTGTATTGACATAGCGTCACGTACATTGTATAATTTCCATATAATGGTTTGAAAACCATAGGGAAGAAGGAGAAAAAATATGAAAAAAACACTCGCATTGTCTATCGTTGCAGTTCTTCTGTTTGCTTGTATGTTTTCGCTTGTGGCTTGCAACAATTCCAAAATCGTCGGCGTATATGAAATGACGGATATTTCCGGTTCGATGACGTACAACGGCACTACAACTCGACTTACTCGCGACCTTTACGAATACTACACGATTGAATTCAAAAAAGACGGTACGGCAATCGTAAAAGCAAAGGGCAGTGGAGCAGGTCAATATATCGAAAACAAAGGCACGTGGACGGAAGAAGACGGCGTGATTAAACTCAAAAGCACTCAGGGCGGTTTTACGGTTGTCGAAGAAATGAAATGGGATAACGGCGTCATCACCTATTCGAACAGACAAAGTGCAAACGGCGTCTCGGTGAATATGACAATCGTACTCGCGAAAAAGGCTTAAACGATAAGAAACAACACGAAAAGAATAACGGCTTTATGCCGTTATTCTTTTGCAAAAACGCTGTTTATTGCTATGAAAATAATAAGTAAACGTTGTTTTGTGTGAAATAAACTGAATTTGAAAATTCGCAAAAAAAATGCTTTTTCATTGCTATTGCAGATGGATTTTGAATATGATATAATAAACATAAAGGAGATGCTTATGGGGCTTTTGGACTGGTTGTTCGGCACTTCAAACGATAATTCAACAAAAAAGAACACAACCGAAAAATCGCGCGATCCATGGCTATACGACGATGAGTGTGACGATTGCGGCGATCCCGTCGAAGATTGCGAGTGCGACGATTGCGGCGGAGATTGTGAAGATGATTGAGTTTTTGGAAAAAGACCGAGAATTTGTCGTATGAAACGAAAATAGAGTACGTTTTCAAAAATATATTTTCAAAGTTAAGAAATAAACGATATACTTTTTGAAAAATTGTGTAAATAGTGAAAAAATATCGGCGCATATATCGTTTTATATTTACAAAACATTATATTTCGGATATAATCCATAATTGTAAAATGAATGCGTAATCCGTTCAAATTTGCGGAACGCCGAAGGGAATAATGGATATAAAAGACAAGATTTACAATTTGCGAAAAAAGAGCGGATTGTCACAGGAAGATTTGGGATTTAAGTTGGGCGTATCGAGACAAACCGTCTCGAAGTGGGAAGCAGGTTTTGTTCAACCGAGTTTTGAAAATTTGAAAAGTTTGTGTGACGTTTTTCAAGTTTCCTTGAGTTATTTTGAAGAAGTTGCGGATTGTGCGAACGAAGCGGCGGCAGACGTTGACGACGACATAAGTTCCGTTGACGACGAAAACGCAGACAATATTGCGACGGTTTCCGATGAAAAACCAAAAACTCCCGAAAAGAATGATATAAAAACGAGAGCGATTTATATAACAAGTGCCGTGATACTTTCCGTGTTGTCGGCAATTATGCTCGTGCTCAGCGTTGTCGTCGGATTCGTTGCGTTTTCTTCAAACAGCGGTGACGTAACCGTGAGCAATTACAAGTTCGACACCGGAGCTTTTGTGATTTGTATTGTCGCTTTCGCATTGTTTTTCTCTTTTGCAATCGTTTTGAGCGTCAGAGCATCTAAATGCCAAAAGAACACCGAATGTTAACTATTGTTTACACAAATGTAAACATATGTTGGTTGTTTGGACGCTCGCGGAAATGTTATCCTAAAAGAAAGGGGGGCAAAAAATGAACACACAAAAAAGATTGTTTCCGATTTTGGTTTCCGTGATTGCGGTTATACTTTTTGCGATTATTCTCGTCGCAACGTTCACGACTTCAAGATCGTATGCCGAAGCGTTGGATTCTGCACATGAAAACGAAAGCGCGAGAAATGCAACCACAAGGGGTATTTACACGTCGCTTTCGATCTCGATCAACGGCGGCAACGGAAAAGTTTGGACGACGGTGAAGAACGACGTCACGATATTCCCGTCAACGGTTATAGTTATCGTTGAGTTGTATTCTTCCGAAACATATCAGGAATCCTATCAGAATATGACGCTCGAACAAAAGGTTCAGACGGGCGATCTCAATCTCGGAAAGACGATAACGGCAGAAGCGTCAACCGGCGGCGTGCAAAAATACTGGCTCGGAAGAACTCGATACAAAGTGGACAACGGCGCATGGAAAGAAATGAAGACAGGCGTCTGCATTTACGATGCAAACGGCAATTTCGTGAGCGTCGCATAACGCAATTTTGTCACGCATAATACGAATGTAAAGTTTTGTTGACAAAATGTAAACATAGGTTGGTATCATTTCAACTTATTTTATTATATCATATATCATAAATTGTTTAGTTATGCGGTTATAACAAATAAGAGCAATGCTCTGATTGATTAAATATGGGAATAATGGAGACTCTCTATGAAAAAAAAGGTTTTAAATATTTTTTTAATACTGATTTTTGTATTATCTTCTTTGTTTTTTTCGTCATGTGACAAAAGCTCAGATGGCAGCATAACAGATGGTTGCAGCCACATTCCGTTTTTTGTGGCAATTAGTTTTGATGGCAATGTTCCCCAAAAATATAATGTAATCAATTTTGGTAATTATAATTTCGAAGCACATGCTCGAGTTATTTCTTTAGATAAAAAAATCTTGTTGTATCCTTATACATATTATAAGACCGAATCCGGACAATATGACGTGACAGAATATATGCTTTTGACCGTGCCTAGATTAACTAAAGAGACACTTTTTACAAATTCTAGGGGAGAAACTTACCATCCGGAAAATATTCGTGATGCAGGAGACTATGTTATTACATGGAAATTGAAAGACGGATACGAAAACATAACAGACGATGCGATTTTTACACTATATCTAACAGTTGCATATCCAAACTAAGTTATCATCGTATAGGAGATTAGAAATGAAAAAAATTCTAAGCGCATTATGCTTATTAATTATAGTTTTTTGTTTATTGTTCTGTTGTTCTGCTTGCGATAAAACAAGTGAAACAAAAAAAATTGAAGTGGCTTTCCATTGCGGAGATACATATGAAACTTTTGTTGACGGAATGGGAATTTTTTGTATTGCAAGACCATATTCGGGAAAAGAAGAAGTCATTTCTCTTGACAAGGTGAGATATTATGATCAATCTCTTGGTGATGAGTGGACAAATATTGACGATTTTGATGCATTCTATGTGTTAGTTAGTTGTCATTCAAAGTATACAGATGGAACAAACACAATATCAGTAAGTGAAGTGCCGTTTGCGGATGAAGTTGATGATTTTCATGCACCGTATTTTAAAGTGCAAGAAAAAGGAAGATATTGTTTTATATGGTCGTTTTGTGATAAGGAAATCAGGTACAAACTTATTTTCGAAGTCGAAATCGTATATATTATTTATTGAATTTAAAAAACATATTTTTATAAAAATGTAAAGTTTTGTTGACAAAATGTAAACATATGTTGGTAGAGTTTTTGTCGAATTTGTTGTATCCTGTCGATAAGGTGATGAGTGTAAATACACAATTCGCTAACAAGCAAACGCCTTGCCGAGCAGAGTATAAGTGCTAGGGGAAAATTCTCAAAAAGAATTTCTGTCGCATCTATGATTCTTCTTTTGATTTTTTTACCGTTCGTTTTTTTGTCCGAGTGAACTACGAATCGATTTTTTTGCGACAACGATGTTCCGTTCAGGATAATGCTCGGCATCGACGTATGCTAAAAAACATTGACTTATAATTGTTTTTAGAATCAATAATGACAACAGTCAGATAAACTCCGTTTTGCGACGGAGTTTATTTGTATTATAAAACCACCGGATAGTCCGGTGGTTCGGTGGAGTTTTAGCGGTGAACAAAAAATTCCCCCTTTGATAGAATATGTATCTAGTCCGCAAAACTCACACACATACTGCAAGGGGGCGGATGTCAAATGAATGACACAAGCAGTTTATTACACACGACTTGGAATTGCAAATATTATATATTGTTCGCACTGTGACATATTTTTATGGACACTCTTTGTATGACACTATTATTTTTTCTTGGCGTACAAAATGACGCATCATTTGAATCGAATTGATAATTATAACGAAAAAGTATGTTATTCGCTTTGAGTTTCTTGTTTGAGAAGGGTTGCATAGCGGAGCATTTGCTTGCGCGAAGACACGCCGAGTTTGCCCAAAATGTTGTGGTTGTGATATTTGAGCGTGCCTTGTTGTATGTGGCAAATTTCCATAATTTCGTTTGCGGATTTGCCTTCGAGATACAAGCCGAAGATTTGTTTTTCGGTTTTGGTGAGGGTTTTCAGCCCCGTTTTGAACATTTCGTAGTCGTCGGGAGATACCTCGTTTTTACGAGAGTAGGCAAGGCGTTCGATGTCCGCTTGTTTTTGTTCGAGAGAAAAACCTTGTTGGTTGCATTGCGTGCGGAGTTTTTCGGTTTCCTCATCTTTGATTCTATCCTGTTCGGCAAGAAATGCAAAAAGGTCGTCTATTTCGACAAATTCCGACTCGGCGTTCTTGTGTTCTTGTTTCTGGATTTGCTCTATGCCCTTGAGAAGCGGACGCAAGAAACGTTTGCTGAAAAACACGCATACCGCAACGGTCATGCCGACAAGCAGCAACACGAGCAGTACCACCGAAATGACGTTGTTTGCAACGGTTTTGTCGTATTCTTCCTTTGGATAGGATACGATAAGCACATATTCATCGCCGCATATAATGGCAGATTGCGCCTTGGAAACGAAAGATGAATTGCCGTCGCGCGAATGCAATGCGGTCAGTCCGCCGCCCATGTCTTCAACGGTAAGTTCGCCTTGCGGGGGTAGATAGTAGCCGCCGTACACGCCTGCCGAAAATCCGTTGACGGTATTGTATGTTCCGCCGTTTTTGGGGAAGAACATGCAGGTTAGATGTTCGAGCTGCGTCGATTGTGCAAAATACTTTTTGAAGTAGTTTTCGGAGATTTCAAATCCGCACACGCCATAGACTTTATTGTTGTTTCCGACGATTGGCACAACGAAGTTCATTGTGCGCTCGCTAGTGCCGTAAAGTCTTGAAATTTGCGTTAGACGCGGAGTTTTTTCGGCGGATTCAAACAAAGCAAGCACCTTGTCGCCGTCGGGCAGGTTGGCAAGATTGAATTCAAGCCGCCACTGACGGTGGGGCATGACGTCGCGATTGCGTCCTATGTCCGAAATGCCGCGGTAGAGAAGCAATGTTTCGTCGGTTTCGTCGAGAGAAGCACGTTGGAAGTACAGACCCGTTTTGGAGTATTCCGCACCGTCGATATGTGTGTTTACAGTGGCATCGAGCATCAAAAACGCGCCTGAACAGTCGGTTTTCATCAACTCTATACCAAGTTTGTCAAACAATATATTTTGAAGTTCGGCAATGCGCGTCGCATCGTCGTTCAAGTCATCGAATGCTATGCCCTCGGATGCGAGATATGCGTCGGTTTTCTGGGCAACCGAGTAGGAGAGCGAGTTGCCCATTCTTGTCATATCTTCAAAATATTTGGACACTTGCCGCTCGTAAGTGCGCATCTGGAATGCAAGATTGTTTTCAACGCTTTCCTTTGCGGTGGAGAAGTGCCCGAAGAAGAACAGACCGCACCCCAAAAACGACAAAACGATAAGTGCAAGCGCAAGCATGTACCAGAACAGTTTGTGCTTCATGGACGATTTTTTTGGTTTTATAATTTTCGGAGTGTTCATATATTGCTGTCGGTTTATGACGAAAAGCGTCGTTTTCAAAACAAAAAACGCGGATTTTTGCGTGTTTTGTATTCTCTATATCGTTTTTGTGCGGCGATTAAGCGGCGGGGATAGTGAGAAACATATCAACGAGTTGGTCGGTGATGTTCTCATAGGTTTTGCCGTTTTCGTACAGTGATGTCAGTCCCTTTTGCAGTTCGCGAATTTTGGAATAGAGCGTGTATGTGTTTGGAAAGTAGCCTGCCGTCGACGGCTCGGATAGGAAGGTGCAGGATTCCACGGTGGACTTCAATGCAGAGTAGGTGCTTCTGAAAGCTTCCGTCTTGAAAGTGTAAGAGTCCAACTTGTCGAACGCGCCGATTTTGACCGGCATATAACCTGTTTGAGCGATGAAGTCAAGGTTGCGTTTTTCATCGGTGAACCATTTTGCAAAGACAGCGGCAGCCTCGGCTTTTTGAGCCGTAGTCTTGTAGGCGCAAAGCCCTACGCCTGCTTGCGTTGCATACTTATTGCCGCTTGAAGCCGGCACGGGCATGACTTTGAGATTGGTCGGCTCTTGAGTGTTGTCGGGGTAGGTGATTGTGTCGTTGTAGTAGAGTACGGCGGCGGAGGAGGATATGCCGGCTACGGTTTGTCCCGTCATAACCTGCGTGTTGGAATATAGGTCGGACACGACGATATGCCCTTTGGAGATTGCCGAGGCAAACTTTTTGTAAGAGGCAATCAGTGTGTCGTTTTGCTTGTACCAATCGTCTTGGTAGAAATCGACTGCGCCTTGGCTTATTGCGTCAAGCTCGACGGATCGCATGAGATAGTCGAGAGCGCAGAATGGCTTTCCGCCCGAATAGTTGTAATATTTTTCGGCAACGGAGAAGAAACCGTCCCATGTTGCAAGATCGTCGTAGGTCACGTTTTGAGCGTTTGCGAACCTGTCGAATGCGCTGCCTGCCAAAAAGAGCAGATGGGTGGACTTTGAAACGGGAAGCACAGAGAGCGAGTTGTCAACCATGCCGTCAGAGACAAATTCTCCGACAAATTCCGAAAGTTCGCTTGCCGAAAAAGCGTCTTGCCAGTTGAGCAGGTTGTTTGCGCCAAGTTCTTGCGCGTTTGAGTTGTGACAGAAGAATAGGTCGGGCATGGCAGGTACGCCTGCGACACCCTTTTGCGCATTGACGAGCTTTTGCCCGATTTGCGAGGCGTTGGACATGAGTGTAACGTTGACGATGATGCCTTTTTCCTTGCCGACGGTGCGGTTGAAATCATCGACGTATCTGTTCATGGGCGAATCCGCTTGTTCGCCGTAGACGTGCCACATCGTGAGCGTGACGGGCTTTTGGGGGGTGAGCAACGTTTCTTGCTTATCGCACCCGAAAAGCAAAAGCGCAAGCATACAAATAAAAACTATGATCGGCAAAATCTTTTTCATAAAGATATTCCTTGTGTTGCGGAGCAATCCGCGGGAAGTGTCCGACAAAAAATTTTGAAAAAAATCCAAACTTTTTTTGAAGTTTCCCTACCTTTTGGGGGTTTGGGTAGGGGACAAGCGACACTTTAATCCATATACTTTTGATGATGATATAGTGTTGATTTACAAGGCAGTATATATCCATATACTTTATTGCATAAATCACTATACCATAACAACGAGAAATTTTCAAGAATTGATGATAAAAATTTCTCGGCAACAACGAGGGCGAGTCTCGCCCAAAAACGACATTAAAGGAAGGAACCAAATATGAAACAAACATCGACAAAAACGAGACTATCGATGACGCTGCTTGTTGTTTGTTTTGCGCTTGTGCTTGGCATAGTGCTGTTTTGCAACGCAAGCACGGCTTATGCAGAAAGCGGAGAAATCGATACGCTTGAAGTTTCGTTCAATAAAGTGGGAATCGGCGACAGCCTTGCCACCGCATTTGTCTTCGAGAACGAAACGGAAAGAACGCTCAAAGTTCCTGCGGGCGCAAACTATACCGCAACGCTCACTTTCATATCCAAAAACGGACAAACGACAACGTTATGGGAAAAAGACAAAGCGTCGTTCCCGTGGAGCAGGGTTGAAAACCAGCTGATCGAGTCGAAAGTTGCGTATTGTATCCGCGTCCGTTTTGCGCCGAAAGAAAATTATAAACTTTCCAAAAAAGCAGACGTACTTAGAAGGAATATGCAGGTTTTGGGCGTGGAACTCGGCAAAGGCAAGGATATAGAACTTTGGGACAGCGCAGGACAAAACAGCATTACAACGGCAATAGATATGGATTTTCTCATTTGCAGAGGAATGACTTATATCGGTTATCCGCGATACATTGCTCCCCGAATCAACGAAAAGGTGTATGGCAAAATCGCCACGGAATATTCCGACACGGGTATATGGATCAGCGGCGCGCCTGCGCCGTATACCTATGAGATAAAGCTTGCGCCCATAGGAATGGAAATTCAAACGGTCAACGTTTTCGAAGAATCGAATTGCTACTATCAGATTATCGCCCAAAACGCAATGGACGGCGGAACGATGTACATCACCGCAACGGCGGCGGACGGACAGACTTGCGATATTCCCGTCACGATTGCGGCCGTATCGGGCGGACACGAACATACATGGGTTGAAAAAATCGAGAAGATAGACTTTGACCATCACGGCTATACAAAATGTACCGACCCCGATTGCCCGGGCGTTGCCCCTGCTTTTGACAAAGGCTCGCAGTATGCAATCCACGAGTTTAACGGCGGGTGTACCGCATCATGCACAACGTGCGGCGATCTCGGCAATCCCAACGCAAAGCACAATTTCTCTGCAGTTGCGAGCGATGACGACGCAAATTGCCACGTATTTAAGTGTGTTTGCGGAGAATTTGAAAAGGACGCAAGCGGCAACGTCAAAAAAGAAGTGCACAGTGGCGGAGAGCAGACTTGTTTAAGCGGTGCGCAGTGCGACGTTTGCGGCAAAGAATACCTTGCAGCGACAGGGCATAAATACGAATTCAAATCGTTCGGCAATGGCGACGGCACTTACACGCACCTCGGATTCTGCAAATATTGTAAAGAAGAAAACACGAGTTTAAGACATTCTCCTGTCGGCGGCACGGCGACTTGCCAAAAAAAGGCAACCTGCACCTATACAGACTCCAACGGCGATGTGTGCGGCTTGGAACATGGAGATTTTCTTCCGCATAATTTCGTGGACGGAATTTGCACGGAATGTGGCTCCGACAAATACATAAAAGAAGTTTTAATAGACGTGCCTGAGTATTACAAGGGTATGGCGTACGAAGCGATGTTCTATCCCACCGTAATAAAAGGCAACGTAATAGACTTGGGAATCTATTACCACATTGCGTCTTACAGTCGCGACGGAAACGGCTTTTTAAGCGGTCCGCACAACTTTAAAACGACGTTTATTACCGAAAACAGCGTCATGATATACTCGTTTAGACCGCAAACGAACTGCGTTTTCCCGGAAAACATAGACGATTTAAGCGTTAATGTAACTCGCGGCGAAGTGCTGAGCAAAAAGATAAGAGGCGGAGATCTTGTCGTACTTGTGTTGCTCCGCTTAGACAGCGTGGTACAGTCTGTTGACATCGACTTTTCACAACCTCTCGTAGGCAATCCTGCAGAAATGCTGAACGTCACCGAAAAAAACGGACTTGAATTTATAATCAACAGCATCGGACCGTTGGATAACGGCAAGATTATTGAAAACACACCGATAGAAATCGACATAACCATAAAAGCACCGACAGGAAAATTGTTCCAGAGCCGAGTCGATGGCCTAAGCGTTGATAACTGGCTTTGTGACGTCAGAATCCCGTCGGAAAGCAGAATTCTGAAACAAACTCTAAGTGCGGATTTGAAGGAATTGAATCTCATCATTCAAACTTCGAAGCCAATCGATTGCCCGCACGAAACGGTTGTTTTAGAGGCGGGGAGACCTGCAACCTGCACCCAGGACGGAATAAAAGATAAATATGTTTGCGCAGGGTGCGGAGCAGCGTTTTTCGACGCCGCTCGCACTCAGGTGTGGTACGACGTAATTGCGACAATACCCAAAGGACATTTGGGTGTACGTCACGACGCAACGCCTTGCTCCGAGGGCAAGGACGGCAATATCGTGTATTTCGAGTGTCAGCGCGAGGAGTGCGGAAAACTCTTTTCGGACTCCTATTGCAACACAGAAATCACACTTGAACAAACGATCATCCACGATTTTAAGACCGAATGGTCGTCAAACAAGGATAAGCACTATCACGAGTGCAAAAACTGCACCGTAATCAAGGACGAAGCCAACCATCGTCCCGACAAAACGGCGGCAACCGAGGATGAACCCGTCAAGTGCCTCGATTGCGGATATATCATTGCACCTGCACTTGCACACATCCACAACACTACGTTTGTCGATGAGGTTGGCGCAACTTGCATGAAGGAAGGTTCAAAATCTTATTATAAGTGTAGCGGTTGTGAAGTGAAGTTCGAAGACAAGGAGGCAACCAAGCCTATCACTGACGAAAGCACGCTTGTGATTGCCAAAGCACACAAGTTCGGAGCGTGGATAGACGAAGTGTCGGCAACCGAAGAAACGGAAGGCGTGAAAGGACACAAAGATTGCGATTTCTGTGGAAAACATTTTGATGAAAACGGAACTGAGATCGCCGATCTTACGATAGCAAAACTCGTAAAGGTGGAAATCACAGTTGTCGGTGGCACGGGCGGCGGCAGACTTACTGTCGGTGAAAGCGCAACAGTAACGGCAGAAGATAAAGAAGGCAAAGTATTCGCAGGTTGGAAAGACGAAAGCGGCGAAATCGTAAGCACCGACAAGAGTTATACCTTTACGGTGGCGGAAGGAAGAACCCTTACTGCCGTGTATGAGGATGCTCCCGTAGAAAAGGAAGGATTGTCCGGCGGAGCGATTGCGGGTATCGTAATCGGCACGTTGCTGTTTGCGGGAATCGGCGGATTTGCAATCTTCTGGTTTGCGGTCAAGAAAAAGAACTTCAACGATCTCGGTGAAGCGTTCAAGCGCATGGACGAGGCGATGAAGAACAAGTGCAAAAAGAACAAAGACTGACAAAATCGGCACTTTATGTGCCGCATTTTGCCTTGAAAAGTACAAGTTTTGCAAAAAAACATAATTGATTTCACATCGCAAATCCCAAGCGCGATTTGAAATATATGAATCAAAAAACTATCTAATAAAAAGGAGAAAACTATGAAAAGAAAAACATTCATCGCGATTCTGGCAATCGCAATGGTGCTTGTCTTGTCACTTGCGGTTCTCACTGCTTGCAACAACAAAAAGCACGATTTTTCAAGCAAGTGGGAGTATGACGAAACAAGCCACTGGCACGAATGTATGACGAAAAAGCACTCGGATGTGGCGGACAAAGCCGACCATACTTTCGATGCAGGCGTTGTCACCACTCCACCCACGGAAGATGCTGCAGGTGTGAAAACTCTCACTTGTACGGTTTGCGGTTATCAAAAAACGGAATCCGTTCCCCAACTCGGACACACGTTCGATATGGACAACTGGAAGTATGACGACACCAAACACTGGCATCCCGCAACATGCGCGCATACCGACTTGAAAAAAGACGAAGCAGAGCATACATGGAACGAGGGCGTTGTCACCACTCAACCCACCGAAACGACCGAGGGAATAAAGACCTATACTTGCACCGTTTGCGGCAACACCAAGACCGAAAAAATCGGAACGCTCGAGCACAAGCATACTTTCGACACGGGAAGATGGGATTATGACGCCGCCAACCACTGGCATCCGGCAACCTGCGGTCATACCTCTGAAAAGAAAGACCTTGGCGCGCACGTATGGAACGAGGGCGTTATCACCACCGAGCCCATCGAAACGACCGAGGGTGTAAAGACCTATACTTGCACTGTTTGTGGCAACACTAAGACCGCAACAATCGGCATGCTCGACCACGTGCATACTTTCGACACGGGAAGATGGGATTATGACGCCGCCAACCACTGGCATCCTGCAACCTGCGCCCACCCCGACGAAAAGAAAGACCTCGCGGCACACAACTGGAACGACGGCGTTATCACCAAACCCGCAGACTACGGCGTTGAGGGCGAAAAAACCTTCACTTGCACGGTATGTAAAGCAACCAAAATAGAGCTCATCGACGCACTTGACGCGAAGGACAATGAAATCGTACTTAAAGAAGGCAAAACGTTTGGCAAGGAATACGACGGAGAAGTTGTTTCGATTACGAAAGACGATTTCGTAATTGAAGGCAATCGCGAAATTGCATTTATGTTCAAGGCAAAAGGCGCGGACGACAATACGTACGCTGCAACCGCCCCGAAGAAAGCCGGCGAATATACCGTGAAAGTCAGCGTAGCAGCCACGGCGGAGTGGAAAGCCGCGACGCAAACTTTCGACTTTGAAATCATCAAAGCAGACATCGTCGACTTTACAATCAGCAATGCAGACGCATTCAATAATATCTTTGTCGGCGCAACGAATATCCCCGATCCCACAACAAATTACGTTGAGATCGGCACCGGTTACGGCGCAAAGACTATCGTCTGGGAACAAAAACTTGAAGGTGGCGTTTGGAGTCGTAACCTTACAAAAGAAGAAGTTATACAACTTAAAACGGGAACGTTCCGAGTGCACATTAAATATGCGGAAGGCGACAACTACAAATTTGGAGACGCGTTCGTCGAATTCACTATGAAGGCGAAACCAAGAAGGCTTACCGTTAAGAGCTTTTCGGGCAAAACGTACGACGGTAAACCTGTTGCGAACTTGACCTTTAATAACCTTGTTAAAAAATTTGGCGCAACTTCACATGACGGCGTAGAAAATATCACGTCGGCTACGGAATCCGGCGAGAAATATTTAGAGTACCGCAAGAAAGGCGACACTTTGTGGACAAAGGTAACAGACGTCGCCATTCCCAAGAACGCAGCCGAATATGAATACCGCATCGGCGTCACGGCAACGGACGAATGGGAAGCCGTGGTTTCCGAAGTAAATACGTTCACAATTAAACCGTATGAGTTCGTGCTTGACCTTGGCTACGTTGAAAATCAACACAATTCGTCGAGTGATGGAGGCAAGACGTTCAAACTCAGGACGTTCAGCGCGAAAAACGGAAATGAACTTATCGAAGGTCAGGTAATTGAACTTTGGCTTAACAACGAAAAAGCAGGGTTTAATACCAGCGGTTCTCATTTCGTCCCTGACCAGAAAAAGAAAGTAAAGACGGACTGTTTCTTCCTTAAAATATCGAATTTTGTATCCGCTAATATGGAAAACTACAAAATCGTTACCAAATCCTCCAGCGTAACGACAGTAGAGATTACGGTTGTTGAGTCGTTAACCGGCGCAACAAAGTCCACCACCGGTAAAATCCAAGCCTTTAACGAGGCAGAAAAATGGATAAGCACGACCGTTGAAAAGGGATACTTCAAAGTCGGACAAACGGTTATAGTTTACAACAGCGCCGGCACAATATTGGGCGAAGCCAAAATTACAGAAATCAAAGTCGGAAGCACAACAAGTGCAAGTGGTTGTGCCATTCCTTCCGACGGTCTAGTTACCATAACTTTGGATAAGGTATTTAGTGGTATGACGTATGGCAAACTCGTAGCAAAATAACTTAAAAGTTATTATCTGATCAAAATAACGGATAAGCGGGTGTAAAAACCCGCTTATTCGCAAAAATTCGGCAAGCATAAATGCCGAAATCAATCTCAAAGATAGGAGATTTTTATGAAAACAAAATCATTACTTTTCCTTGCGCTTGCGCTGGCGTTGTCGCTGTGTCTTGCGCTGGTCGCTTGCGGTGATAAGGGGAATGCTGCAATCGAGCTCGGAAGCGACAGTGGTGTGAGCGTTGTGGGTGTGTTTGACAATGGCTCCGCTCTGTCTGCCACTCTCCACGCTACCGATAGCGAACAAGGCAAGACTGCTATTTTGGCAATCGACAAGCCGTACGACAGCGCAAAAGTTGCCGTATTTGACATCGCGCTCATAAAAGGCGACGAAAAAGTGCAGCCCAGCGGTAAAGTGAAGGTTACTTTGCCGAAACCGTTTGAGTCGGAACACGGATATGTCACATATCACATCAAGGACGATAATACGGTAGAAGAACTCGCAACGACAGTTGACGGCAACAATTTGACTTTTGAAACGACAAGTTTTTCGTATTTTGTCGTTGCGGGCTTGGTAAATGCCGATCAACAACATATACACAGTTACGTTGAAAAAGTTACCGACAGGAATCTCGTGGACAATGCAACGTGCCAAAGAAAGGCGGTGTATCGCCTTGTTTGCAGCATTTGCGGCAGTATGGGCAGAGAAACGTTTGAATACGGCGAACTTGCACCGCACAACCTGCGCGAAGAAAAAGGTTACGATCCGCAGTGCGAAAGAGACGGACTTACACACGGCAAACGTTGCATAAATCCGGGATGTACTTATACCGAGCAGAAGCCGATATCCGCTATCGGACACGATATGCAGGAAGTTGCCGCAAAAGAGCCGACTTGTACGGAAATAGGCTGGAAAGCATACAAAAGGTGCGCCCATTACTGCGGAAAAACCGAGGGGTATGAGGAAATCGAAAAAACGGGACACAATTTGTCTATAACCGTTCCGCGCGTTGAGCCTACTTGCGAAAAGTGGGGCAACGAGGAATACAAAAAGTGTTCCAACCAAGGTTGCGATTATCACACAGATTATAATGGATTGCCCGCTCTCGGACACGACAAGCAAAGGCACGATCCCTACGCCGCAACCTGCACCGAGGACGGGTATTTGGGAAGTTATTACACCTGCAATCGCGAAGGTTGCGATTATTCGTCAAAGGTGGATAGATACGTCGAAAAAGCTCTCGGACACAAGCTCAAACACTGTGAGGCAAAACAAGCGGACTGCTTGCCCGGTTGGGACGCGTACGACGAATGTCAGCGCGAGGGTTGCGACTATAATACAAAGGTGGAAATCCCCGCCAACGGCAAGCATAGTTACGTTTGCGACGTATGCACCACGTGCAATGAGTGCAATCCTGTAAAATACACTCGCGACGGCAACTATATCTATTTCGGTTACTGGCCGCAAACCTGCGAGCGCGACGAAAACGTAATCGCAAAACTTAACGAAATGGCAAAGAATATCCCCGTTTTCAATGACATCGACAAACCCGAAAACTGGGCATATTATGAAAATTCGAAGTATATCTGGTATATAGACGTCATTTATAGCGGCACAAAATACCGTGGCTTTTATATGAAGGAGTTCCGCCCGACGACAGATGGAGGTCTTGGTTATTCTTATGTCAGTGCCAACCATTATGCCAGTCGGCAAGTGTACTGGTTTAAGGTTGAACCGATAAAATGGAGAATTTTAACCACAAGCGGGAATTCCGCCTATATTATGAGCGATATCGCTTTGGATGCATTTCGGCTGGAACCCAACAGATACCAAGGCTTTTATAAAGGCGAATACGGCGTTTTCAGGGGAGCAAAGGAAAGTGACGTCGACGGAACTTACGCCAACAACTGGGAATATTGTTTCCTGCGCAGGTGGCTCAACGAAACCTTCTACAACGAGGTGTTCAACGACTTGCAAAAGGAAATCATACAGACCACGCGCCTCGACAACAGCGCGAGAAGTTGCAATCCGGACGAATACCCGACGTATTACCCGGATACTTACAGCTCGCAAAACAAGCCTGGGGAAAACAAGTATGCCGCCCAATGTAAAGATACGGATGATAAGATCTTTTTGCTGTCTTTGAGAGATATTACCACAACGGCGTACGGTTTTAATAAGGACGTAAAAGCAGAAGATCCCGCAAGAAACCTGCAAGCATCCGATTTTGCCAAATTCTGCGGCGCGCCGATGGATATCTACGAAGAAAAATACGTCACCTGGTACACTCGTTCGCCGTCTATAGGTAGTAGTGGTGGCAACGACGGATACGCTACCTTCGTTCTGGACAGACATCAGAAGGGCGCCATAAAAAGCACCGATCTGACGCCTGACGGCGGCGTAGTCCCCGCACTCTGGATAACACTGTAAGGTTGAACACGAGCAACAAAACAAACGAGCCGTCTTTTTTGACGGCTCGATATTCTTGTAGTCTTTAGCGACAATAAATCACCACTTGAAAAGGAATTAGTTTCAATAAATTTGGAAAGTGGTTGTGCACAAATTGTGTACATAACCAAAATGTATGATGCTCTCTTGTGTTGTTATATTTTTTACTTTTCACAAATTGAAATATTGAAGAATATCCTAATAAAAAACTAAAAACGGGGTATTGACAAGCCAAGATTTAAGGGGTATTATAAAATTGCTTAACGATTAAGCAAACGGTTAAGCAGAGAAAGCAATGCTTTTCAAGGAGGAATTATGAGAAAAGTTTTATCTATTGTGTCGATTGCGTTGCTCATTGTGGCGATGACGCTTTCTATGGTTGCTTGCAACGAAACGGAAACTGTTACGCTCACTTTGTACGACAACGACGGAACAACGGTTTTGTCAACGCAAAAGGTTGAAAAGGGCAAAACGCCTACTATGCCGGAAGCACCGACAAAAGAAGGCTTTACTTTCAAGGGTTGGTTTGTTACTCCGACCAGTGCAAAGGCGTTCGATTTTGACGCTCCGATGAAAGAGGACGCAAAAGCGTATGCGCAATGGCAAGACAACAGTTTTGTCGATACGAGAGACTGGGTTATTTCCGGCACTATGAACGGTTGGGGCAACAATCTTGCAACCAACTATCATATGACCAAAGCCGAGGGTGCAAACAACGTGTTTGAACTGACAATCGACTTGCACGTCGGCGACGCTTTCCAACTCACGGTGTTGCTTGAAAGCGGAATTCTCGATTACAACAACGCAGACGGCGCGCGCGCTTCTTTCAGAAACCTTGTAGGTGCGGACGAATACATGGAAGCTGCCACCGGTCTTGACGAAAATAAAAATATCAGCGTCAAGCAAGACGGCAATTACACGCTCACGCTCACAACCGATTCAAATACAAGCAACAACCGCCTGACCGTCACGCGTAACGGCGACGCAAAGCCCGTTGAAGTGCAAGAAGTCGTCAATTATTACATCAAAGGCGCAGGAATCACCAACTGGGCAAACGTTTTCTCGCCGGCAACTCGTTTCGTTCCGGGCAATGACGGTAAACACACGTTGAAAGTTCAACTCAAAGCGGGTGAAGAATTCATGTTCATGGGCGCCGTAACAAAAGGCGACGAGATCAAAGAAAACAGCCAATATTTCAACATTACCAACGTTGATGAGGCAAGTATCGCATTGTTTACCGGGAAAACCGATGAAAACGGCAAACTTGTAGGTAATATAAAAACCAAAGAAGCAGGCATATATGACTTTGTTCTCGATCCCGAAAGCAAAACTATCTCCGCAACCAAGAGCGCGGTTGACGCAACAGAATATAACTACTTCATCGACGGTAGTATTCTCGGTGGAACGTGGGGTGACTATCAAAAGTCGGCAAACCAAGCAAAATACAAAATGATACAAAAAGGTGACGTTTACACCTTGGAAAACGTTGTGCTCAACAAGGACGAAGAGTTGGTTGTCCGTGCACACAAAACAACCGACGAAGCACTTACATGGGACAATGTGGCTTTTGCATACGATGCGGAATATCTTGTCGGCTCGGTAGGTTTTTCGGCAGTAAGCAAGAATAGCAAAAACGTCAAAGTCGGCGAGAGCGGAACTTATAACATAACGTTCAACTCTTACAGCAAGGTTTTGACCATCGCAAAAGTGGGCAGAGACGTTTTTGTCAAAGGCACGATGAACGGCTGGGTACACGAGTTCAAAGATGAATTCAAGATGACGGCGAATGGCGAAAACAAAGACGTTTATGAAATTACGTTGACGTTTGCAAAAGATGTCGAATTCGGTCTGGACGTGTATAATATCGGTGCGCAAGAAGGCGGTGTTTGGGTTGGAAAGGATAAGCTCGGCACGGACGGTGACGCAAACGCAATATTCATGGTTGAGGGTAAAGGTAATCTTTGCTGCTCCGAAGCAGGCGAGTATCGAGTTGTTTACAACTATAAAACGGGCATCATCGATATTTATAAAGTACAAGCAACAGCATAACAATAATAAATGCCCCTGCGACGTTTTGTTGCAGGGGCATACCTAATTTCGGTGTAAAATCAGATTCGTATATCGCTTGACACGGCTTCTTTTCGGTTGATTGCGATGTCAAGACACTCTACGATTTTGTCGATCTTTTCATCGGAATGAGAATCAATAGTCAAAACGGTAGGAGCGTTTTTTTGACAAAACTTCGACACCATACTGCCAAGGACGACAATGTTTTGCGACTCTGTCGAAACGGGGGAATCGTCTTCTATAAACTGAACGCGATTCAATTGTTGCAACATGCGTTCCTTCAATTCTTCGCTGTTTGGTTTCAACGTAACGGCAGTCCAGTTGTCCGTGCCGAAAAGGGAGTTTGCTTTTTGTGCCACGGCGTTGTAATCGGTTGTGATCTGATAAAACAAATCACCGTTCGGAATGACCGTATCGAGTGCGAGAAGGGGGCAAAAGTTTACCTCGCCAAGCGCACGGAAAAACGAGTTGTCGGTGTTGTAGCAAATGATTGCGTCGCAATTCGTGACACGCTTGACGGTTTTGTCAAAAGTAACTTGCAAGGAATATCCGACGGATGCAAGTTTATCGGAAAGTCTTTGGATGAGGAGCATCGTTTCGGCTTTGTAGGCAGAGGCATCGTTGTCGCCGATATATATCGTTACGACGTCGGTGTTGCCACTGCTCAGGCATTTTGCCGAGAAGTTGATGCGGTAATTATAGAGATTGACGAGTTGCCAGATTTTGCGTTTTGTGTCCTCGCTTATGCGCGAATCGTCCTTGTCGTTAAGGACGTAACTCACGGTAGCGACAGAAACGCCTGCCTCTCTTGCAATATCTCTCATTGTGACTTTCTTGCTCATAATAATCGGATTATACAATCTTAGTAGAAAAAAATCAATATGAAAATGAACATTCAGGCAATTTATCATCGCCCCGAAAGCAATTATTGCTTCGCAACGGGCAACAAGACGGTCGGATTGAGGATTCGCTTTGCAAAAGGCGAAAGGATACGCAACCTGTCCGTTTTGTACAATACGAAATATCACATCGCTCAAAAACAGTTTAGACAAGAATTGGAACTGATTGCAAGCGATGCGAATTTCGATTATTACGGCACGACGCTTTGTCTTGACGATCCAAGGCTTGCGTATGTATTTTACTTTGAAAACAATGACAAGTCGTACTACTTTTGCGAAGACGGCTTGGTTTCCACATACAATTTTAACTTAGCATATTTTAATAGCTTTCAGTTTGCTTATATCAACGACGACGACGTGATGCAAAACGTCGAATGGCTGAACAATGCGGTGTTTTATCAAATCTTTGTGGATAGATTTTGCAAAGCGGATACCGCTAAATCAAAAATCAATGCCAAATGGGACGAATTGCCCACTCCGACTTCGTTTTTCGGGGGCAATCTTGACGGAATAACGGAAAATTTAGACTATATCAAAGGACTTGGCACAACGGCGATTTACCTTACGCCGATTTTCAAAAGCAACTCCAACCATAAATACGACACAATTGATTTCTATTGCATAGACGAGTCTTTCGGCGACAAAGAATCCTTAAAAAGGCTGGTCGAAAAGGCGCATGAAAAAGGAATGCGAGTCGTGCTTGACGCCGTATTTAACCACGTCAGTCGGGATTTTGAGCAATTCAAAGACGTAATAAAATACGGCAAAAAATCAAAATACTTCGATTGGTTTGTCATAGACGGTGAAAAAGTCGAACAGAATCCGCCTAATTATGCATGCTTCGGAGATTGTGAATATATGCCGAAACTCAATACTTGCAATAAGGAAGTGCAAAATTATCTTATTGGCGTAATGGTATATTGGATGAAAGAATGCGATGTGGACGGGTGGCGTCTTGACGTGTCCGACGAGGTTTCGCACGGCTTTTGGAGAAAGGCGAGAGAAGCGGTAAAAGCTCAGAAATCGAACGCGGCGTTGATTGGAGAAAACTGGCATAACAGCGAGAGTTTTTTGAGAGGAGATCAGTTTGATTCCATTATGAACTATGCGCTCACAAAGCGCATGATAGATTTTTGGGTTGATGATAGCATAGACGGAAAGCAACTTGCCGAACAGCTCAATTCGCTTTATATGAGATATAGCGACGTCACAAACAATATGATGTTCAATTTGCTCGATAGTCACGATACGGCGAGATTTTATACACAAATAAAAAAGGACAGCAACAGATTGCTTTGTGCAATAGCGACGCTGATATTTTTGCCTGGAAGTTTCAATTTGTACTATGGCACGGATATTTTGCTCGAAGGCGAATATGATCCCGATTGCAGAAGAACGTTTGATTTTTCGAGATTGAAAGAGAAAGAAATAATCGATTTTCAAGTTTCGCTCAAAGAATTGCTCGCTTTGAAACGTCAGCCTGCAATAAAGAGCGGAAAATTAAAGATTTTTTCTCAAAACGAAGCATTGGTTATTGAACGAGCAAGCAAGGAGCAGGTTTTGCGGTTGATTGTGCGCCGAGGCAAAAAAAAGGGGGTTGGCGCAAAGCCGTTGATAGAATATAATAACAGTAAGGACGGCAATGCCGATCCCTTTGTTATAGAAGGAGAAAAATTATGAGAAAGGGAAAACTCGTGACGATTTTTTTGGTCGTTGCTATGGTGCTGACGACGGTAGCATTTTGCTTTGCTGCGTGCAACAATGACGTAGATAAAAAAGAGGTCGTGTTGCGTATTCTTGAAAACGATACGGCAAAAAAAGAAGGATATCTCAAGGAATTGCTAGACGCATTCAATGCAAAGTATGCAAGCGAAGGAGTAAAAGCCGTCGATGCGAATATGGACGAGTTCAGCGACCTTGAAAAAGACGGACCGTACGGTCACGGACCGGACGTATTGTATCAGGCAAACGACATTCTCATGTCGTACGTCGAAAAACATCATATAATTCCGCTCGATATAGAGCAAATGGATTGTTATGATAAAATTCCGCAAAACGCATGGAATGCTTTCAAATACAATTACGATGGCAAAACGGTTTATTGCGGAGTGCCGGTAAACGTTCAACAACCGTTACTGTTTTATCGCAAAGACGCGCTTCCCGACAACTGGAAAACCGAATGGGATAAGAATGGCAACGACGTGCCGGATATGGTTGAATATTGGACGGAAATGTACAGATACAGCAAAGGTATTCGCGAAGCAAACCGCAATAAATTCGGTTATGCCATCGAGCTGAGAAACGAATATTTCAATATCGGTTATTTGCTTTCGTACGGCGCATACGTGTTTGGCAACAACAACACCGACGACAAGGATATAGGTATTGCAAAAGGCAATGCGGTGAAGGGTGCAAAGATTATGTGGGAGCTTGCCGGCGTCATGGATGAAAAGTGTATTGACGATTCGTTTACAAACGGTCGCGCGCCCATGCTTGCAAACGGAACGATTTTTGCAACGATAACCACTCCGGATATCACTTCACAGTTCTTGAAAGAGATGTCGCTTCAATATCAAAAAGAGGGACTCGATCAGGCGAGCGCGGACGCAAAGGCGAAAGAGAATCTCGTTATTACAGGACTGCCGAAACTTCCAAAGGACGGAGATATAACCACTCAACAAGATATCAAAAACGATGATCTGTGGATCGAGCAACAAACCATGGGCGGCGTGAACGGATATGCGGTGAGCAGTTATACCAAAAACCGTGATTGGGCTGTCAAGTTTGTCGAATTCGCAACTGGTTACGAAATGGTGAAAGCTCGTGCGGATATGCTCGGCGTCGTTGCCGCAAGAAGCGACGTAATTGCACAAACAGAGTCTTTAGCGTCTCAAATCACCTATAGAAACCTCGATTCGGGCGTTTTGGAGGTTATGCCGTCCATTAGCGCAGTCAAGCAAATCTGGACGCCGATTTCATCGGGATTCAAACAAATAGCAACCGACGGATGCGGCAAGCGTTCCTTCGATACGGCAAAACTTCAAAGCGTTATCGAAGAAATATCGTCGAATATTTACAAGGCTATTCATACCTTTGCATAACTATGACAAGTTTGAAAGAAAGATATAAAAACCTAAAAGAGAATGCCGCTAAGCAGCGTCGGGACGTTTCCGAAAAAGCGAAACAATCCCGAAAGAACTTAAAAGAGTTTTTTGCCACGTCGGGCAGGGCAACGTATGCGTCGATGTTCTTTATGGGTGCCGGACAAATGGTCAACGGACAATATATAAAAGGGCTCGTCTACATTCTGTTGGAAGTGGGGTTCATTACCTATTTTGCTCTCCGCGGGATAAAGGACTTGTTCGGATTTTTCACCTTGGGAACGGTAAAAGCAGATCCGTGGCTCGGCATAAAGGGTGACGATTCGGTGATTATGTTGCTTATGGGCATTTTTGCCTGGATTGCTCTTATTGCGCTCGTTATCGTCTATGTGGCAAACATAAAAGACGCTCATCGCGGAGCAGAAGACTTGCTTTTCAAAGGAAAAGTTTCGTCGTTCAAAGACGATTTGTCGTCGCTGATGAACCGCAATTTTTATAAGGCGGCACTCGTCATTCCGATTGTCGGAGTGATGATATTCAACGTCTTGCCGATAATTTTTATGATTTTGATCGCATTCACCAACTACGGCGGAAAAATCGTGCCGCCCGAATTGGTGGATTGGAGCCTTGACAGCTTCAGAAAACTCGTGGCTTTGGGTGAATTGTCGCAGTCTTTCGGAAAGATACTCGGTTGGAACTTGCTCTGGGCTTTTCTTTCGACGTTTATCAACTATTTTTTAGGACTCGGACTTGCGATTCTCTACAACAAAAAATGTGTAAAACCAAAGGCGTTGTGGAGAGCATTCCCCGTGCTTGCCTATGCCGTGCCGGGATTTATATCCTTACTTGTATTCCATTATATGTTCAGCAACGGCGGTCCGATAAATCAACTTATCGTCCAAAACGGCGGCAAAATCATCGACTTTTTGGGTATCAATTCCAAGTGGATGGCAAGAGGGATAGGTTTGTTCGTAAACGCATGGCTGTCCGTTCCGTCGATAATGTTGCTTGCATCGGGTATATTGTCCAATATCAATAACGATTTGTACGAGGCGGCAAGAATAGACGGGGCAAGTGCGTGGATGCAGTTTAGAAAAATTACGCTTCCGTTCGTTCTTTTTTCTACGACGCCCGTTCTCATCAGTCAATTTATGGGCAACTTCAACAACTTCGGCGTGTTCTATTTCTTAAGGAGCGATGTCCTTAGCGACGGATATTTCCTTGCGAGCGACACGGATTTGCTTATCAACTGGTTGTACAGAATGTCGATTGACAATAACTACTACTCGATAGGCGCGGCGATAAGTCTGATTATGTTTATCATCACTTCGGCAATAAGCCTGTTGGTTTATATGCGCTCGTCGGCATACAAGAGGGAGGATACGTTCAAATGAGAAAGAAACCCGGTATAAAACTCAAAAAGACGGCAAATGTTTTGCTTACGTATGCCATTATGTTGTTAGTATCGATAATATTTGTATTCCCGATTCTATGGGTTGTGTTGAGTTGTTTTTCCGCAAGCGGAAGCATATATAGTTTCAACGGTTTTTTTCCGTCGGAATATTCCTTTGATTCTTTTAAGGCGTTGTTTGTCGACACCGTTATGTACGACTATCCGAAGTGGTTTGCAAATACTTTGCTTGTGGCGACGATAAGTAGCCTTTTGGGTACTGTTTTGGTTATTTTAACGGCTTATGTCATCTCGTCTTTCCAGTTTAAGGGAAGAAAAGCATTGATGAAGGGCGCGCTGATTCTCGGGATGTTCCCGTCGTTTATGGGAATGGTTGCCGTGTATTTGCTTATGACGCAATTCAATTTCATCAATAGTCATATAGGGCTTGCTCTTATATATGCAGGCGGTGCTCCGATGGGCTATTTGGTGCAAAAAGGCTTTTTCGACACTATTCCGAATTCGATTTACGAAGCGGCAAGAATCGACGGAGCAAGCAATGCAAGAATATTTTTCAACGTAACTCTTCCGCTGTCAAAACCGATTTTGGTATATACGCTTTTGACGCAATTTGCGTGGCCGTGGAGCGATTTTATCCTTCCGAAGCTTCTTCTCAAAGACAAAAACATGTGGACGGCGGCGGTCGGGCTTATGTCTCTTCCGGAAACCGAATTCGCAAGATTTTCGGCAGGCGCGGTGTTTATCGCCGTCCCGATTGTAATCTTGTATTTCTTCTTGATTAAATATATGATAAACGGTTTGTCGGCAGGAGCCGTCAAACAATAAGAGGGTAATTATGGCAGACGTAAAACTCAATCACATATACAAAGTTTATCCCAACGGAACAAAAGCCGTAAACGACTTCACGATGGATATAAAAGATAAGGAATTTATTGTATTCGTCGGACCGTCGGGTTGCGGAAAATCCACCACGCTTCGTATGATAGCCGGTCTTGAAGAAATCACTGCCGGCGAACTCTATATAGGCGATACGCTTGTAAACGACGTAGAACCGAAGGACAGAGATATTGCGATGGTGTTTCAAAACTATGCGCTGTATCCGCATATGACGGTGTACGAAAATATGGCATTCGGTCTGAAATTGCGAAAATTGCCCAAAGCGGTAATCGATCAAAAGGTCAGAGAAGCGGCGCAAACGTTGGATATAACCGATTATCTTGACAAAAAACCAAAGGAAATGAGTGGCGGACAGCGTCAAAGAGTCGCTTTGGGAAGAGCCATCGTAAGAGAACCAAAGGTTTTCTTGCTTGACGAACCGTTGTCAAATCTCGACGCGAAATTGCGCACGGCAATGAGAAGCGAAATAAGCGCGCTGCATCACAGGCTGCAAACTACGTTTATTTACGTCACGCACGATCAGGTCGAAGCAATGACGATGGGCACGCGAATAGTCGTTATGAAAGACGGATTCGTTCAGCAAATCGACACGCCTACCAATTTATATAAGTATCCTCAAAACGTGTTTGTCGCAGGTTTTATAGGAACGCCTCAAATGAATTTCATCAACGCGGAAATCAATGTCGAAGGCGACGATATATCGTTTGTCGCTACCGACGCGCCGTTAAAAATTGCGTTGCCCAAAGACTTCTTTGCAAAAGCAAAGCAAGCGGACGTGTTCCACGGGAAAAAAGTCGTGCTTGGACTGCGCGCGGAACATATCTCCATCGATGCCGAAAAATATACGGCAAAGGCAAAAATCAAGGTTTCGCACATCGAGGAATTGGGAACCGAAAGTCAAGTATTCGGAGATTTGAACTTTGACAAAGAACTCGGCTTGCAAAGCTCGACCAAAATTGTTATAAAAGCGCCGACAATGACGCGTTTTGAAGTCGGAAGCGTCACGGAAATCTCGTTTGATATCGAAAACATGCAGGTTTTCGACGCGGAAACCGAAGCGAATATGATTCCGAGAATTCCCGATTGTTCGAGTATAAGCGTTGTCGTGAAAAATCATACGGTTGAAATCGGTTCGTCAAGGATAGAATTGCCGTCGGCATTTTCAATGGAAGACGGAAATTATAAGTTTACCATTCCAGTCGATGCTGTCGAAAAAGGAAACGACGTTGTCGGAACGGTGAAAAAGGTCGAAGAAGTCAACGGAAAGTATTTGCATTACGTCGAAACAGGCGGTCAGATAATTTTTGCTTTATTTGACGAAGAAACGAGCGGAGAGATTACGCTTGGTATCGACCTGAAAAAAGTTACGTGTTCGACAGACGACAAGATTGTTCACGAGGCAATACCTGCGTCCAATACGCTAAGCGGAAAAATGCTTCGTCAAAGGAACAAAGACAAGCGAACGTTTAAGGAAATCGTTAAGTCTGCCGCAATTCCGAAATTTTCGTTCGAGACGATAGGACATAAGTTTGAGTGCACAAGAGAACTTGCGTCGAAGTTGGTTGGAATCGGCGGAACGAAGATTATCGGCAAGGCGTTGAGTTTTGAGTTTTCGCCACAAGACGTTGAAATTGCGACGGACGGCATACCGTTTTCGGTCGAAAAGATTTTAGATTACGGTACCGAACGATATGCAAAATGCGAGAGAGACGGAGTGGTATTATATGCCAAGGTCGGGGATGATTTTAATGAAGAAAGCATTGACGTTGTATTGCCCGTTGACAAGATGTCTATATTCGACATCGAGGATCAAATCAGATTGAAATAACGCAAGTCGGCATAGGGAGTTTGTTATATGGCGGTAAATAAAAAATTCGGTTTTTCGCACAAAAGCGGATTGCTTATGGCAGTTAGCAGTTTGCCATCCGAGTACGGTATAGGCTCTTTTGGCAAGCCGTGTTATGATTGGATTGACTTCATGGACAAAACCTCAACGAAGTGTTGGCAGGTTTTGCCGCTCAATCCGACTGCCTACGGCGACAGCCCGTATCAGTCGCCGTCATCTTTTGCGGGAAATCCGTATTTTGTGGATTTGGATGAGTTGAAAAGCGAGGGTTTGCTCTCGGACACCGATTTGGAATCACAAAAAGATTGCTACGAGCGAGTGAATTACGGGAGATTGTTTGAAACGCGCATAAACGTTTTGAAAAAAGCGTACTCTAACTTTAAGAAAAATGTCGCTTTTACGAGATTTTGCAATTCTAATTCCTGGTGGCTTGACGATTATGCGCTGTTCTTTTCCCTCAAAGAAGAATTTAATTATGCGCCGTGGTCGTCGTGGTCGGAGAAGTATAGAATTTACAAAAATGCTATCCGGTGCAGAGAGGAGTTTTCTTCGAGAATGGATTTTTGGAGATTCGTTCAATACGAGTTCTTCTCCCAGTGGAAAAAGGTGTGCGTTTACGCACACTCGAAAGGCATAAAGATTATAGGCGATATACCGATTTACGTAGCTTACGACTCCGTTGACGTGTGGAGTAATACGGACGAGTATCTGCTTGACGAGAATTTGAATCCGACATTCGTTGCAGGCTGTCCTCCCGACGGATTTTCCCCGGATGGACAATTGTGGGGCAATCCGATTTACGATTATGCGAAAATGAAGCAGAACGGCTACAAGTGGTGGTGCTCGCGCATCAAAATTTGTGCGTCGTTATTTGACATTGTAAGGATAGACCATTTTCGCGGGTTTGCGGGATATTATTCGATTCCGTACGGCGAGCAGACCGCTCGCAACGGACACTGGGAAAAAGGTCCCGGGGAAAAACTTTTCGATGCGATAAATCAAAGCGTTCCGAATATAAAAATAATCGCGGAAGATCTTGGTTTTTTGACCGATGACGTGCGAGAACTGATTGCGTATTGCGGATATCCCGGGATGAAAATATTGCAGTTTGCGTTTTTTGACGAGGGCAGCGAGTATTTGCCGAGGCTATATACAAATAAAGATTACGTGGTTTATACGGGTTCTCACGACGCCGACTGTACTCGTACGTGGACGGAAAACCTTGACGGAGATGCGCTCAAACGATTCAAAAGAGAATGTTCGCACATCAAAGGGTTAAACCCGACATATAAGATGATTAAACTGGCGTTTGATTCAATTGCGGAACTTGCGGTGATACCGTTGCAGGACTGGCTTTTGCTTGGAAACGAAGAAGGCAGAATGAATACGCCGTCCGTTGCACAAGGAAATTGGAGTTGGCGTGCTCCGTCCGACTATGCGTCGAAAAAGTTAATATCGACGATTAAAAGATTTAACGTTCGGTCACATCGCGAAAAATGATTTGCATGTCGGTTTTGAAGAACGCAATAAAGACTTGCGTTATTTTTATAAGGGACTATTACGAGATATGAACCGCTCAACAGATGATATTCACCGTTTTCAAACGTATATGGTATTGCACAAGAGGCAATGTTAAACGATGAGTCTGAATGATAATATAAGAAGTTGCGCACAAAATTTGTGCGTAAGCAGATGCATGGATAAATAGGGTGGTGCCTTAATTGCCTAAAATCAACAATAAAAGATTTTTATAAATTCAAAGAATTTATAGGCGCAATTTTGTAGCGAAAAATTCTCGAAGAAAAAATAATACGAACCCATTATCTGAGTTCGTATTATTGTCATTTGGTGAGCAAAATAATGCATCAATTGATTCAATTTTTACACTCACAAATAGCAAGGTTAAACGTCGCAAGGAAGTCTTTTATCAAGAATGCACAAAAATGGGGAAATGTGCAAATGTTTGATGAAAAACCTATATTGCCGCGCACTATTTTTATGCCAAATCGTATCTCCTTGTAGTCGGAACTTTTAATCAAAGTCGAAAGTGATTTTGAGTTGTTATTGCCGGCTTTTACTTCAATGGGAACAAGATCGTCTTTGTGGCGCACAAAGAATTCTTCCTGTAAAGTTGAGCTTTCCTTCTTGAAATAACGAAGTTCATATCCTGATTTTACGAGGGCTTCACCGATTATGCTTTCAAATAACCCGCCTTTGTAGACATCGAGATTTTTGTTTTGGCGAAAATCCATTTGTGCATCGTCGTCGAGTTGCGACAACAGTAGTCCGTTGTCGGCATAATATAGTATGCAACAATCTTCGACTACATTGCCTTTGAGTGGGAGATTCGGCGTTTGTAAAGCGCGGCTTACATTGACTATGCCGGCATCTTCAAGCCATTCGAGCGAACCTCTGTAGTCTTTGAATTTTGCACCCGAACGTACTTTTGATATCTGGAATTTTTTGTTTTCTTTTCCGAGTTGGAACGGCACGGATCTAAATACGTTTGCAACACGTGCTTTATCCAATCCGGATGCATATTTGCGAATATCCGCTTCATAGCCGATGACTATTTGGCGTTGAAGATCGAGAGTGTTTTCGAATGTTTTTTTGTTGACAAAATCGCACACAACGTTCGGCATGCCACCAACTATGCAATAATCCAAAAACAAATCGTTGTAAATTTTCAACACAGCAGGGGAAAATGGCGTAAATGAACGCATGTGTTCAAGAATATCGTCTTTTATAGAATCGTCATACCCGAGTGCCCAAAGAAATTCTTCAAAATCTAACGAGCGCATTTCTACTTCCGTTTTATAACCGACACTAATGCTCGAAATTTCCTTATAATGAATGCCGAGCAACGAACCGCTGCAAATAATATCAAATCTTCCATCCAAAGAGAAGAATTTCAAAGTTGTAGTAATGTCCGGAAACTCTTGTATTTCGTCAAAGAAGATAAGCGTTTTACCGTCAACAAACTTCGCATCTGCGTTTATGCGCGAAATATTCTTAATAACTGCATCGGCAGAGTAGCCGTTTTCAATGATTTGTTTGTAAATCGGATCTTCGGCAAAGTTGATGCTCACAACACTATCATAGTGAGAACTCGCAAAATTCAAGATGGATTTTGTTTTCCCAACTTGTCTTGCGCCTTTTATTATGAGCGGTTTGCGCTCCGGATTTTCTTTCCAACTTACAAGAAAAGAGTCTATTTTTCGCTTTAAATAATCTTTCATAACTCACCTCTTTGATTGATATAGTTATAGCATATTAGAAAGCGAAAATCAAGCCATTATGCCAAAAAAATGAGTCACTTTTACTGTGATTATGACTAAAAAATGAGCGAGTTTTTTATAAAATTGTCGTTTTTATGAGGATTTTAACGATTTCGAATTGATTCTCATCGGGTATCTCATTTCGCAAAAATTGTCAAATCTAAAAATTGCGATACGAATCATAACAAGAAATTGGTTTGAATAATTTTGAAAGTTGATTTTGAAAAGCGAACGATAAATACAAAAATGATAAACACAAATATGATTGAAGGAATGCATATTGACCTATGGTACAAATTATGATAGTATTTATTATAATATTTAATCATAAACGTGAATGCCGACTCGGCTACGATTTTGCAAATCGGAAAGCAAATGTGCAATACAAAGGACAAGAATTATGAGTGGGAACAAGATACTCGACACAATGTGGGACGACAACCCGATTGATATAACACAAGAAGCGAATTTTATATGGTCAATTGCAAATAAATTGCGCGGATCATATATGCCGGACAAATATGGCGATGTTGTGATACCGATGACGATATTGCGCCGTTTCGAGTGCGCGCTTGCCGACACGAAAAAGCAAGTGGTTGACGCATACAAAAAGAATCCGAATTATCCTGCGAAAGCGTTATGCAAAATTTCGGGTTTTTCTTTTTACAATACGAGCGAGTATGACTTGAAAGAGCTTTGCAACGATCCCAATCATATTGCCGCAAATTTCAAGAATTATATAAGTGGTTTTTCATCAAATGTAAAAGATATATTCGGTGAACTCGAAATGTCCAAGCACATTGACAAAATGGAGAAAGATGGCTGTCTTTATTCGGTTGTTGAGGCGTTTTCCGTGCTTGACCTATCCATAAAAACTTACGACAGTATCAAGATGGGCTATATTTTTGAAAATCTTATCGGTAGATTTTATCAAAATGTGGATGCCGGACAATTTTACACAGGCAGAGATATTATCAAGCTACTTGTTGAAATTCTAATGGCGGAAGGATGCGACGATATTTTTGACAGCCACAAGGTTATCACCGTTCTCGATCAAGCCTGCGGAACGGGCGGTATGCTTTCCACGGCGTATACCTACATAAAACACTATAATCCTACGGCGGAAGTCAAACTGTTCGGTCAGGAATTTATGGGGCAGTCTTACGCAGTAGGCCTTGCCGAAATGCTCATCAAAAATCAGGACTCGGACAATTTCCGCCACGTGGACACGTTCAAAACGGACTGCTTTGCGGACACAAAGATGCGTTTTGTGCTTGAAAATCCGCCGTTCGGTACACCGTGGTCGGGCAAAGACGCAAAAGACGGACAGGAGCAAGCCGTGCGTGAAGAGTATGCAAAGGGCGAGATGGGAAGATGGGGACACGGGCTTCCGAGCGGTGGCGACTCGCAAATGATTTTCTTGCAATCCGCCGTTGATAAAATGGACGACAAATGCGGAAGAGCTGCAATTATTGAAAACGGCTCGCCGCTGTTCAACGGCGATACCGCATCCGGCGAAAGCCAAATCCGCAGGTGGTTGCTTGAAAGTGATCTTATTGAAGCAATCATTGCGTTGCCAACAGACTTGTTCTACAACACGGGAATACAAACGTACGTGTGGATACTTTCCAAAAACAAGAGAAAAGAGCGCAAAGGCAAGGTGCAACTCATCAATGCCGCGGAGATCTATCACAAATTGAGAAAAGCCGTAGGCAACAAAAAGAATGAGATCACAAAAGAAGATAGAAAGGTGATAACTCATCTCTATGCCGATTTTGTGCAAAACGACGTTTGCAAGATTTACGATAACACGGAGTTTCTTTATAAGGAATACGCCGTTATGCAACCGCTTCAACGCAGTTATGCCATAACGGAAGAGCGTATTGAACAGATGCTGATGAAAGGCGCGCTCTCAGGTGTGTATGACGATGCAAAAATTGCCGATTATGAAAGTCAGGGCGTTGCGCTTGCCGATAAGGACAAGAAAAAATACGAAGAAATGCTTGAAAGAAAGCCCATATACGATGAAATCCTGCAAGCATTGAAAGAACACATCTCGGACAAGGTATATAAAGAGCCGACAAGTTTTGTCAAACATCTTTCGGGGATTTTGTCGTGCGACAAAAAGCTCATAGACCGCATTGCGGACGGACTTTCCGAAATGGACAAAACGGCAGAAATTCAGTGCGATAAAAAGGGCAATATAATTTACGACAAAGAAACAAAAGACACCGAAATCGTCAAATACACCGAAGATATAGAAACTTATATGGCAAGAGAAGTGTTGCCTTACGTCCCCGATGCAAAGTGGTTTTGGGAAGAAAATCTCGGTGCAAAAAAGCCCGTAATTAAAATCGGTGCGGAAATACCGTTCACAAGATATTTCTACAAATACACCCAACCCGAAAAGAGCGAAGTTTTGGAAGAAAAGTTCTTAACACTTGAAAAGAGTGTCAGCGAAAGAATAAAAGCATTGTTTGGGGAGAATTAAAATGAAAAGCAAACAAAGAGAATCTATGATAAGCGTTAGAAGTTGTTTTAGCGAGTCTATTGGAAAATCCAAATGTGTAATGGAAATGCAATATGAAGATTTCGATAGTAGGACAAGAACTCAAATCAGCAATAAACTTTTTGAGATTTTAGAGTTTTTCCTTGATGGTCAAGCTAGTCATAATTGCCGTATTCATATAGGATATAATGATGATGTCGGAAATCACCTCTGCAAGGCAATACTTTCAGATGTTTTCAATCAAAGTACTGTGCTAAAAGAAGGTTATATGTTTGATTGGAAAGTAGTTTTTGAGCGCATTCAAATAGTTATTAGAAATGCCCCATTCAACGAAGTGCTTGATTTGTTGTGGTACATAAACGATTGGGTTAAAAAAAGCTATTATTCGGATACAACATATTTTAGCGAGGAGTTCAATAAGCTTTTTGAAACCGAGTATGTCGGGTATAGGTTTGTAGATGGAAAAATTGTTGCCATAACAGATAAGTGCGAAATAGAAGAAATAGAACAGGCTTGCAATGTTCCATATAGCGGATGTAAAGCGCATATCGAAAAGGCGGTTGGTTTTCTTGCTGATCGCGAACACAAAGATTATAAAAACTGCATAAAAGAGAGTATCTCGGCGGTTGAATCTATTTGCCAGATTATTGTAGGCGATGACAAGGCTACGCTCGGTGGGGCGCTTAAAAAATTGAAAGATAACGGTATAAATATTCACGCCGCAATGGAATCTGCTTTTTCAAAATTATATGGATATACATCTGATGAGGGCGGGATAAGACACGCCGAAGGACTTTTTGTAAGCGAAGTGTCATTTGATGAGGCAAAGTTTATGCTTGTGAGTTGTAGCGCGTTTGTCAACTATTTAATAGCGGAATATAGCAAGATTACAAAGGGTTAATTATGCAAGAGATGAAAGACAGCGGAATATCTTGGGTAGGAGAGATACCCAAAGAGTGGAGTGTAAACCGCGCAAAATACTGTTTTGTTAATACGAAAGAAATTGCAGGGTGTAGGTCTGATCGATATGAACGTTTAGCGTTGACTATGAATGGCGTTATTAAAAGATCAAAAGATGATAGTAATGGATTACAACCTGAAAAATTTGAAACCTATCAGATTTTGCGCCCCGATGAGTTAGTGTTCAAACTTATTGATTTGCAAAATGTGTCTACAAGTCGTGTCGGATTATCTCCGTATTTAGGACTTGTTTCACCCGCATATATTATTTTGAAAAGCAATAAGAGAGTATTGTCCGCATTTGCAGAGAAATATTTTCTTATGCTATGGAAAAATCAAATATTCAATGCGTTAGGGGATGCAGGAGTCAGAAGTAATCTTAATTCAAAGGATTTGCTTGAACTGTCTATTCCTTTTCCGTCGCTTGCCGAGCAACAGAGAATTGCGGAGTTTTTGGAGAGGGAGTGCGGAAAGATTGACGGATTGAAAGCGGATATTCAAGCGCAGATCGATACGCTTGAACAGTACAAGCGTTCCGTCATTACCGAAGCCGTTACCCACGGTCTGAATCCGTCTGCCCCGATGAAAGACAGCGGTATTCCGTGGGTGGGACAATTTCCAATTCATTGGACAAAGAAAAAGGGGAAGTATATTCTTCATTATATGTCTAAACCCGTAAAGCAAGATGACGGTGTTATAACCTGTTTCAGAGATGGAGAGGTTACGCTTCGCAGTAATCGCCGAGAAGATGGTTTTACGATGGCAGACAAAGAAATTGGGTATCAAGGTGTTGACGTCGGAGATTTGGTTGTCCACGGAATGGACGGTTTTGCCGGTGCTATTGGCATTTCGGATTCAAGAGGCAAAGCGTCACCTGTGCTAAACGTCTTAAATACAAAGCAAAATAAAAAATACATAATGTATTATTTGAGAAGTATGGCGTTTGGAGAAGTTTTTACGGCTTTATCGACGGGAATCAGAGTACGTTCTTGCGATTTGAGGTGGAACAAACTTGCCGAATTGTTATATCCGTTGCCGCCGATAGATGAGCAGAATAATATTGTAAATTATATTGATGAGCAAATTGCTCGAACAAACGAGATTATCGCGGATAAAAAATTGCAAATCGAAACGCTTGACAGCTACAAAAAATCGCTCATTTACGAATACGTTACGGGCAAAAAAGAAGTCGTTTAAGACACGCTTATAAGGAGGATAAATAACATGTGGTGGGAATGGATGATATTTGCCATTGTGCTTGTGATTGTTCTTGCAGGGGCAATTGGTTTGAAAAAACTTGCTTTTTCAAAAATTAATTCACCGACAAAAGAACAGAAACGTTATGCATGCAAGAAAGTCGTTTTATATACGGCATTCTTTTCGCTCTGCGATTTGTTTGGCATGTCTTTTATCATAGACAGTATCGCATGTCGCTTTGCGTTTGGCATTATGGTTGTGATTTGTATCTTCGCAAATTTAGCAGTGCAACCTGTTGTTGGTGAAAAAGGTTTTTTGTCAAAATTGGGGTTGATTGGTGACTTTTTGTGTGGTGTTGGATTTTCTATATATCTGATTTACATAATCCCAAACAAAGATTTGAGAACGGTTGTTTTGGCAATTGTCGCAGCAGTATATGGCGGAATGATGACTTTGGTCGGCGTTGCGTGGACAATAAAGAAAGGTGACAAAGATAGAAAGGATGATATGCAACGAATTGAACAAGAGCGTCAAGAGGAGGAACGCAGAAAATATCGTCCTGTATTCAGCGTTGTGGAAAAAAATGCTGATCCTCAAAAACGAATATCAATTGATTTATGCACGGTTGAAAACATAAATAAGATTACCACTAACAAAAAAAACAAGAACAACATCGAACTTTATCCAGTACTCATGGAAAATTCAAGTAAAATAGAGTTTTATGTGTACGGTTTTTTATTCGATGGCGTTTTCTATGCGACACAAGAAAAATATCTCATAAAGAAAGATTATGGTTTTATAGTTTATTTCTATGATGATTTGAGTTTTACATGCGAACATAAGATGGCTATTTGTGTAGAGGATTTGATAGAAAACAAATATGAGTCTGAATTAAATGGAATAGTTGAAAATAAAACTCTATACATACGAGGAAATAAAAAATTGCAATTGATGGGAGAAAAACATGAATAACATACTCACAGAAAAAGAATATCAGCGTTTTATCATAGATAAACTCGTTTCGGGAAACGGATACATAGAGCGGAAAAGCGTGAAGTTTGACCGTAATTTTGCCATAGACCGAGAAGTTTTGTTCAAGTTCTTGGATGACACACAGCCCGATGCAATGGCAAATATCCGCAAAGTGTATAAGGATGCGACGGAGGATACTGTCGTAAACTTTATCAATGCGGAAATCATAAAATCTCGCAGTAGCCTTGTTTCGGTGCTCAAGCACGGCGTTGAAATTGCAGGATACAAGATCGATTTGATGTACACGAAGCCGGCAACCACTTTCAACAAGGAACTTCTCGACAAATACAACAAAAACATTTTTTCCGTTATGGAAGAAGTGTGGGCAAGCGATACGGAGCGTGTTGATCTTGTCGTGTTCTTAAACGGGTTTGCGATAATGTCATTTGAGTTGAAGTGCAATCTTGCAGGACAAAACTATCAAGATGCCATAATGCAATTTCGCATGAATAGAAGCCCAAAAACGAGATTGTTTTTCTTCAAAGCAGGGTGCATTGTCAATTTTGCCATGGACTTGCAAGAAGTGTATATGACAACGCGTCTTGCAGGTGAAAGCACGTTCTTTTTGCCGTTCAATATGGGCAGCGGAACCGGGATCGACGCCGGCAAAGGAAACCCTATATATGCGGATAGATACTCGGTTTTCTATATGTGGGAAGATATACTCAAAAAAGATACGGTGTTAGACCTTATCTCGGAGTTTATCTTTATCGAACGCAAGGAAAAGATCGATGACGTCACCGGCAAGATTGTCGCAAAGGAAAGTGTTATATTCCCAAGATATCATCAACTTGACGTAATCCGCAAGGCGATTGCCGACGTGAAGGTCAATCGCACGTCGCAAAACTATCTTATTCAACATAGCGCAGGCTCAGGAAAAACAAATTCGATTGCGTGGCTTGCACACAGGCTTTCGTCTTTGCACGACGATGACAATAAGATCGTTTTTGACAACATCATTATTTGCACCGACCGTGTGGTTGTGGATAGACAATTGCAAGACGCTGTGCGTGGCATAGAGCATAAGACCGGGCTTATAAAGGTGATGGACGACAAATGCTCGTCCGCAGATCTTGCACAGGCGCTTCAAAGCAATATCAAGATTATCGGAACGACCATACAGAAGTTCCCTTATATCGTGGATACGGTCAAAAACCTGAAAAACAAGACTTTTGCAGTAATTATCGACGAGGCACATTCTTCCACTGCAGGCAAGGATATGGCGGCAATCACAATGACGCTTGGCGCAGGTGAACTCGAAATGGAAGAAGGTGTCGTCGATACGCAAGATATGATTGCGGACGAGATTGCCCGAAACGGAAAGCAAAAGAACGTTTCTATGTTTGCGTTTACCGCCACGCCAAAAGCAACGACTTTGGATTTGTTCGGCAGGCTGAATTCAAAAGGACAAAAAGAGGCGTTCCATCTGTATTCTATGAAACAAGCCATAGAAGAAGGCTTTATTTTGGACGTGCTTGCAAATTTCACCGAATACAACACTTATTATACGTTAAACAAGGAAATATCCGAAGATCCCCAATATAAAACGGCAGAGGCAAAACGAAAGATTGCGCGATTCGTCGAGTTGCACGAAACAAATATTGCGCAAAGGGTGGAAGTTATCGTTGAACACTTCCGCACAACAGTTATGCAAGAGCTTGGCGGAATGGCAAAAGCGATGGTTGTTACTGCATCACGCGCAAGTGCGGTGAAGTATCGTCAAGCATTTGAAGATTATGTCGCAAAGAAGGGTTATGACGGAATTCATGCACTCGTGGCATTTTCCGGAAAAGTCAAACTCGACGGCGACGAAACCGAGTATACGGAAACGTTATTGAACGGTTTTTCGGAAGATAAACTGCCCAAACGATTCGATTCCGACGATTACAACGTTTTGCTTGTCGCAAACAAGTATCAAACGGGCTTTGATCAACCCAAACTTTGTGCAATGTACGTTTTGAAAAAATTGCGCGGCGTGAATGCCGTACAAACGTTGTCGAGATTGAATCGTATCTGTCCGCCGTTTGAGAAAAAGACGTTTATTCTCGATTTCGTCAACACTTATCAGGATATAGTAAATGCGTTTGCACCATATTATACGACAACGTTGCTTGCAAATTCCGTTACGCCAACGGCAGTGTACAATATGGAAACTAAACTTGACGGATATATGATATTCGATCCATATGATATAGATATGGCGGCGGAAATCATCTATAAAAAGTCAATCGACGCACGAGCAAAAAAGCAACTGCAGTTTTATTTGCAGCGCGCGGAAAAGAAGCTCAAAGAATTCGATATACAAAAACAAATCGAAATTATGGCGGTCATAAGACACTTTGTGCGTTTTTATGAGTTTCTTATACAAGCGTCGTGCTTTGAAGACGTCGAGTTGCACAAAAAGTATTTGTTCTTGACCTATTTCATCTCGTACGTCAGCATATCGCAACCCGGCGGCGGATTTGACCTTTCGGGCAAGATTAAGGCGGATAATTTCATCCAAAAGAAAGGCGAAGAACATAAAACCGTAAAAGTTATGCCGAGTCCGCTTGTGAGATTGCCTATGGCCGATGACTTCAACCTCAACGAAGATCAGATGAAGCGTTTGTCCGAGATCATAGATGAAATCAATAGCAAAACCGGCAAGACATACGATAATGACGTCGTGATCAAATCTATGCTGCAAATCAAGGATTTGATGATGAAATCCGACAAGTTGCGCGAGAGTGCAAAAGCAAATACTGAAAGCGACTTTGCGTTTTCGTATTTCGACGGGATCGACGATGCGCTTATAGAAGGACTTTCGCAAAATCAGGACTTCTTCTCGCTTTTGCTTTCAAATGACGAAATGAAGAAAGAGGTTCTTGGTATCTTCGTCAGCGAAATATATAAGAGTTTGAGAGAAGATAGAAAATAATTATTGCTAGGATAATTTCGTGTAATGTCTTCGATGAGCATAGTGAAGATGCATTTGCCTGTTAGCCGTGCCGTGGGTTTTCTCACGTACGCATGTGTACTCGTATTACAACTGTGACGTGGGCACACTATATGACTCTCCGATTGATCGCCTTTCGTTTGCGGTTTAGAACAGTGAAAAGCCTATATCAACGGCAAAAAATCGTTCCTGAAAACTTTTAAGGAACAAACGAATCTGACCCGTAAAGAACTCTCAATGGAAATTTCTAAAACCGTCAAAATTGTTTAGCGCGCTCTTGACGAATTGAAAAACAAAGGACTCATTGCCCGTGTTGGTAATACCCGTACGGGCTACTGGAAAATACTAGACGATGATATTGATAGACGAGGGAAAATATGACAGAATTTGAGATAATTCAAGAAGAAATAGAGGCAATAAAACAGAAATATTTGCGATCGGCAATGGATATTATTTCTGATCACAACAACGAGAATAAGACAAAAACGGATTACAAACGCCGCCAGATATATGAATTGCTCCAAAATGCAGATGATTGTTATTCTAAAGAATTTCCGCAAATATCTGTTCGCATGGAGCTAAGAGATAATCTTTTGATCATCCAAAACACAGGCGTTCCATTCTCCGCCCGTGGTGTGTTGTCGCTGATGCATACCGACGCAAGCTCCAAACACGAAGGAACAATTGGATGTAAAGGTCTAGGCTTTCGTTCTGTTTTGAATTGGGCAAATAGGATATCGATATACACAAATGAATTTTATGTGGATTTTTCAGAAGAAAGAGCGGCACGGAATTTAGGGGTTTATATACAACAAAGCCATGCTTATGGTGCTTCAGAACTTATAAGATTGAGCAGAACCGCTATTTTAACTGCTGCTGAAGTTTACAACGATAAAACCGAAATTGCAAAATGGCTGTCCCCTGGGTACTCTACCGCAATTGTTCTTTACTGCAATGATATATGCATCGAAGAAATCAGAAATCAGTTAATCAACTTGAAATTTGAAGAACTACTCTTTCTTCAACATGTTGATAAAATAGAAATTATTACAGACGATACCACTCGAAAAATAGAATCTATCAAAGAGAAGGGAATGTGTTTGATTCAAGAATCCGATTCTATTTCACAATGGAGAGTGTGGAGCCGTCAAGGTGAGCTTACTCAAGAGAATGGCAAAACAAAAAAGTATGAGCTGATTATCGCTTATAATGAGGACGCTGACGAGCGCGAAAGAATTCGAAAAAGCGGTGTTTTATATTCGTATTTCAAAACTGATATTCCCATGTCGTTCCCGTTCTTAATACACGGAACTTTTGAATTAACGAGCGAGAGAAACAGTTTAATTAAGGATAACACATTCAATAGACTGATATTAGATCGTTTAATTGATTTTATCGGAGAAATCGGTGAGGAATTAGTGCAAGATTCCAAGGAGTGTAATTATGAGGCATTATCTTTTCTCCTTCCTTCAGAGTCGTTAGGCCAATTAGACAGGGAGTATAATTTTTCAAGTAGACTAAAAGAAAAAATAAAAGAATATAGGATATTCCCAACCATTAGCGAAGAATATATCAGCATAAGAGAATCTCCTAAATATTCTCGACTTGGATTTGATAAGTTATTGTTACCAAGTACCTGCCACACCTTGTTAAAACATGCTTCCAAAGAGTATATTGTTGATTATATAAACGAAAGCGGTATAAAGTTTTATTCCGACCAGGAAATCGTTGGGCTTATTAATCAAGATTCTCAATATTATGTTGACAACAATTTGAATGCAGAATTGATAGCATTATATTATGAATCATATCCTTACTCGCAGATAGCACCAAAGCTATTGACGGACAGCAAAGGGAAAATTATACTTGATGAAAATGTCAAGATTTTTGACAATCCTACACAGAGATTTGATTTGCCTGAATGGAGCAAAATGTATTTCATCAATTCCGAATTGGAATCGGTATTATCTAAACGCCTTCGCGCGCAAGGAAGGAACTTAACAGATAAGCTGAAAGCATTCAATGTAGTTGAGTATTCATTTAACAGAGTATTGGCGGAGCTTGTTTCTCAAAGTAAGGAGGACTTAGAAAAAACTAAAGGTACTCTTGCTTGGCTTTACGAATATTGGGAGCAGAATAATCGGTCATTTCCAAGCGGATTTAGCAATACAGAAATCCGTATTGTATCAAGAAATAACGAAATAGTCGGTGTCTCAAAATGCTATATAGGAAAGGAATATGGCAACGAGTTGGGAGAACGATTGACATCGCTCTTGGAAAATACGATATATGTAGGTGCGTCCGAACAAATCGGATTGATAGACAAAAATTCTGAGGATGTAAAAGTCTTTGTTTCCGCTCTTGGTATTAAACAATATCCTATAATAGAGACTGTCAAATTAGATTGTTCGGAACAGACGGCATACATAAGATACAATTCGCAAAAGCACCCAGATATCTATGATACTCGAGCAGAATGCTTCAGCCATGCTACTTTCTTCTCTCAATGGGGAAAAGAAATATCCGTTTCAAGCATTAAAGATGTTGAAAAAATACTTCAACAGGCGGATTTTTATGATATTGTTTGTTGGCTGTTACATGATGCTGAATTATATAAGGCAGTAACGAGCGAAAATGAAATTTATGACACTTCTGTAATGAAAGGCAGGCCTCCCCGTGTACAATATTACCGTGAGGTCAGAAAGAATTATATGGCTTCGTGGCTTAGGAAAATATTTACGGAGACCAAATGGTTGCCCACACAGAGCGGTCAAAAAGTTGAAGTATGCAATTGCACGTTGTTAGCACACAAACTCTCTCCGATCGTGGAAGTATTGGACGTTGACTATGTTAAGCTCATCGATATAAGTGGAAAAAGCAGAAAAGAAATAGATCTTTTGTTTGAAAAACTTGGAATTGTTGAGGATATTGTGGACCTAGCTCCGCAAAAAATCTATGAAATTTTACTTGGATTGTATACGAATAAAACAGAGCCTGCCGTTACTAAACAAATATATACAAAACTCAATTTGGAATACAAAGCAGAAACGATAGTTGGTTTAATTAATAATAATCCAATGTATGAAAAATTTAAGTCCGAAGGAGGCGTGCTAGCCGAGCTTAATGGTAAATATGTATATCTACCTGTGGGGAACGTATATTATGTAGACAAAAAGATATATAGTGAAGATATACTTAGGAACTATCCTCTGTTGGTTCTCGGAAAGAGAGCCGGAGCTGCTAAAATTCAAAAGATGTTCTGCGTGCAACCGATTCAAGCAACAAGCGAAATAGTGGTTGAATATGAAGAACACGATTTGAATGTGGCATACCAAAAAGAATTCCAGAGAAGTTTGCCGTATATCTATGCCAAGCGAATAGCCGTTGACAGTAAAAATAAAGAGTTTCACGCTTTGAGGTCAGCGAAGATAATCCTTGTCAAGGATGCCTTATCGCTATATAAAATCGGTGATGATCAACAACAAGGTATGCTACAGGATTATGAGCTTATCTACAAGGATAAAGTTGCCTATATTAAAATTCCCATGTGTATTAGGAGTATTAACGAACTGAAAGAAAGTGTTAAATTCAGGGGTGCTGTTGCAGAAGTGATTACAACAATTCTTGACGTTGACGGCGATAAGGACGCATTCTTAATAATTCTCGCATGCAAATCTACAAAGGAAGCAGAAGATTACTTTATCGAAAACGGTGACGATGATTTGTCTACTGTCAATTTGGCAAAAGCGAAGTTTTCTGAACAAATTGATAGAAAAGCAGAGTTTTGGAATGCAGTTGAAAATGCTTTGGGAGCCGAAAAGATTGATCAAAGTCACTATATTGATTTAATGACCGACTTTGACTACACCAATCTGAATTGCTTCTCAAATTGTGCTTGTATTATCAAACTGTTCAAAAAAATTGGAATAAATGTTGAGCACTATAATCAATATGCATTTGAAATCATTGATTTGCAGCCGTATTATAAAGATAAACTTCGTCAAATCAAGCAAACATACAGGGAAAAGTATTTTATCTATTCACTCGAAAAATCTGGAAGGATAAAAACAAAGCTTGATTTCGAAGAGATCAAGCAAAACTACGATGAAGCAACTTTAGTAGCTCCTAATTCAGTAGATGTACAGCTTGAAAAAATCTTTGAAAATAATTTTGGTGTTTCAATATCTGATTTAAACGGCATAGGTGGAAGCCTTGACGAATTGCTAAAAAGACTTAATAATGAGCCGCAAGAAGCTCTCACTTCTACTCCAACAGTAATTGCTCCGACTGCATCGACGATTGAGGTGAGCTATAAAGAGCTCAATGATCAAATTGCTTCTAATACAAATGCTGAAAGCAAAAAAGTCGGATTGTCTGCATTAAGTACTACGACAAGCAAAAGCGTTGGAGCTAAAAAGAAAAGTGGAACGTATGACTCAACAACCACCAAAGCTAAGGAAGAAAACGGATTTATAGCCGAAAGCAAGGTTTATCATACTCTTTGCACTCGTATCGGCTCAAAGGGATCTGTTGTTTGGGTTTCAGGTAACGGGTATCGCGCAAGCGAAAATCAAGGTGGTGATGATAGCCTGGGTTATGATATTTGGTATTCCGATGAAAATGGCAAAAAGCATTATGTAGAGGTTAAAGGTTCAACCTCTGAAAATGTCGAATTTATTTTAACCAAAAATGAGTTGGAATTCGCGGAACAACATGCTGAAGAATATGAGATATGGTATGTTCGTATTGTTGACAAACAGCCAACTATCCCATATGAATTGGGAAATTTATTGTTGCTCGGTGAAGAAGAAACGTTCTTTAATAATAGCAGATTTGCCGTTGAGAATAGTGAATTTAGAATTCGCGCCACCGTAATTGAGAAAATAGAATCATAGCGGATAACCAAACTATCTTATTTTGGGTTTTGAAAGAGGCTCTGTTTTACTATGGCGTATGCTTGTCTTTTAAACAAGTCGGCTCGGCTTCGCCTCACCGAGACAAGCATACGCCTTTTAACAAAAAATAATACAAAATCATTTCAACACAAATTATAAACACACATCAAAATTCACAACGAAACTGTTTCAAAAACACAGGAAAGATAGGGAGTAACAACTACATTATTTTAGCCCCGTATTTTCTCAATTTGCCTGTTAGACGTGCCGTAGTCTTTGATACAAGTGCGCACGCGTACGCGCGCGCAAGACTACGGCACGCCTTCCATAAAACACTAACCCGAATCCGGGCAGATCAGCACGGAGCGGAGCGAGGTTTCGCGCTAACCCGCTTGGCGAAATCCTCGCTTATCCGTCATGCCGTTGCCGTCGCTTTTTCTTGCGGAAATCTTTGGTGTTTTGTATATCGCAAAATTCCGTTTGCCGTTCAATCTTTTTTCGCGATTCCTTAAAATGTCGCCCACTTGAGTTTACCTTAAAATGCGTTTTTCCATTCAAATTCCCACTGAACCTTCGCTTTTTATCAAAAATTTCCCCTAAAGTTGTATTTGATGTGCTCACGCTCCAAAAGTGTTTCGTAGTAGCGTAAAAGCATCACAACAGGGTTCGAACGGTGTTCAGTCACGATTTCAAACTTGTCCAAATTGCGCACAACGATGTTCTTGTTTGTCCATTCGCTCACGTTTACGATGTGTATTGTTCACAACACGTAAAAATGTAGCGAGTACGGATAAGTATAGACCGAATATGGGCAAGTCTTGGCAAAGTACGGCTGAGTCTTGAAACTGTCCTACTCATATCCAAAAGTGTCCGGATGAAGTCTGTGTACAACGCCAGCTTGGCTGTGTTATGAATAAAACCGCAAGATTTAGAAAAAGAGGTAAAGCCTATGTAGCAACCAAGTCCGTGAAAGCCAAATCTTCGTTTTTACTTCCTTTTTCTGTCCTTGCAAAAAATACTAAAAAAGGAGGTAATGCCATTGAAGAGAAAACAAGTCCAACTAAAAGTAACAACCGTCGTCGAGCCGGATATCTGCAAGTTGAGCGAGAGCGAACAAAAGGCGTTCTACGTTTCAATGCTCATGCGGATTTTGGATAAACGCCGTCAACAACTGGAAGAGCAATCCGCAAATGAGCATAATTGCAAAACAGCAAGTTGATATATGCAAAACAGTCATATTAACTTTTTGTTGTGTAAAATTGTGTTCACATTAAACTGCGTCATCAACCAGCGCAAAATTCAATAAGAATACTATGAAAACAAAAATCATTTATCGTCTTTCGCATCGGGAGCGTAAACGAAAACTGCGGTTTATCAAGGGTAAAATGTATGCTTTTCAGCACCCTTGACAAACCTATAAAACCACTATGATATAGACAATATCGTTTCCGTTTTTCTCTCTCTTGTCGAAAGACAAATCAATTGTAAAAAGGAGAAAGAAAAACAATATGAAAACAGCAGCAATATACGCAAGATACTCTTGCGAGAATCAAACGGAGCAGTCCATCGAAGGACAGTTGAGAGTGTGTCAGGAATACGCCGCAAGCCTTGGCATTCTCATAGTGGAAACATACATAGACAGAGCGATGTCGGGTACGAACGACAATCGTGCGGCATTCCAGCAAATGCTCAAAGACAGCAGCAAAAAGCAATTTCAGTTTGTAATCGTTTACAAATTGGACCGATTCGCACGCAACAAAGTTGAATCCGTTATCAACAAAAAAACGTTGCAAGACAACGGAGTCGCGCTCTTATCCGCAATGGAGCGCATTACGGATACGCCCGAAGGGCATATGATGGAAACCATACTCGAAGGCTTCAATCAATACTTCTCGGAAGAGTTGGCGCAGAAAGTGAAAAGGGGCATGAGAGAAACAAGACTTAAAGGCTTATATCAAGGCGGTGGCGTGCCGTACGGATATAAAGTTGAAGGTCGCAAAGTCGTTATAGACGAGAGCGCAGCCGAGATTGTAAGATATGTTTTTCAGGAATACTCGAAAGGCGCATTCGTATTGGAAATTATAGACACGTTGCACAAGAAAGGATTGTTGTACAAGGGCAAGCCTTTCCCGAGAAATCTTTTATACCACGTTTTGCGCAATGAAAAATACACGGGCTCATATAAATGCAGAGATGAAGTCGTGGACAATATATATCCGCAAATCATACCCGTCGAGTTATTCCAAAAGGTTGGAGCAAGGCTTGAAAAGAACAGATACGGCAAACGCAGTTTCGAAGCGACGTATTTGCTGAAATTCAAAGCGAAATGCGGGTACTGCGGAATGCCGATGTATTCGGAGACGGGAACGGCATCGAACGGCGAAACAAACAGATACTATAAATGCGCCGGCAAAAAGAAATATCACAACGGTTGCACGAAAAGTCAAGTGCGCAAAGAGTACCTAGAAGATATTGTCGTCAACGCAATCATAGATGAGTTGAATCGCCCGGGCGCGATAGAGTTTATAACGAAGAAGTTGCTTGAAACGCAGGAAGAAAATATAAAGAACAATTCGACCGTGAACGCACTTTTGAAAGAGAAAACGAAGATAGACAAACAGCTCGAAAATATCGCAAACGCCATACAAAACGGAATTGTGTCAAAAACAACCGCAAAACGATTGCAAGACCTTGAAGAACAACAAGGGAAACTTGAGCGAGAAATACTGATAGAACAGAGCAAACAGGCAACGCCACTGACAAGAGCGCAAATAAAAGAGTTTTATTCGGACGCGCTCGAGATGGAACCGCGAATGCTTATTGAGTATCTTGTCAAAGAAGTGATAATGTACGATGACAAAATACAAATAATATTCAAATCCCCGATAAACACCGTCCCCGACGAAGATCGGGGATTTTTATTTTATGAGGGCACAAAACAACCAAAAACAATAATTTCAAGACGCTGGTCTACAAAGCGCAAGATAATGGTTGAGATAAGGGTGGAATAGCGCAAAACACCCCGAAAACGACAAAAAAAATAATAACCTAACTTGGAAATTCAAGTTAGGTTATTCGTGGTGACCCACCGGAGATTCGAACTCCGGACCATCGCATTAAAAGTGCGGTGCTCTACCGGCTGAGCTAGTGAGTCATTTGGCAGGGGTAGCTGGATTTGAACCAACGAATGCCAGAATCAAAATCTGGTGCCTTACCGCTTGGCGATACCCCTATCCAGCGCAGTCTATAATATCACTTCATCAAAGATTTTGCAACAAAATCGACTGCATTTTTTGTTCAAATTTGATATATTTGTCAAATTTGTGCCAAAATCCGCAATTGAGCGAATTTTGTATATGAAACTCCTTTGGGAGTATCGTTCATTATGGGGTGAATAGTGGGATTCGCTCCGTTTGACCTATGCAATGTTCTCGCACGGCACAGGCACATATCTTTTTTTTATGCCCGCACTGCGAAGTAAGGTCTGCACTATCACGCCGGGGCAGGCAAACAATTCACAGGATTGTTTGCTTTTCTGCCCGTTCGAATCCAACGAGCTTTTCGTCAAAATCGAACTATATGAACTCTTTGCAGAGTATCGTTCATTATGGGGTGAATAGTGGGATTCGAACCCACGACCTCCAGGGCCACAACCTGGCACGCTAACCAACTGCGCTATATCCACCATAATGGCGAGCCTGAAGAGATTCGAACTCCCGACACACGGCTTAGAAGGCCGTTGCTCTATCCTGCTGAGCTACAGGCTCATATCTTCAACGATCTGAAGATATATGGAGCGGGTGATGGGAATCGGACCCACGCAATCAGCTTGGAAGGCTGACATTCTACCATTGAACTACACCCGCATATCGAATGAAGACGCAACGAAAAGTCGCATAATCTATTCAATGCTTGACAATATTATCACATCGGCGGTTTTATGTCAAGAAATTCAAGTAAGATTTACTATTTTGACGACAAATTTTCCGTTGGTAACCACGACATAGGCGTATGACGGCGCGCCGGTGCGTGCGGAGTGTATTGCGCCCGGGTTTACGAGCGTAACTCCCGCATATTCCTGAACGTCGGCAAAGTGCGTGTGACCGTACAATACAAGATTGCATTCGAGTTCGCGCGCACGCATATAAAGTGATGTCAAATCGCTTTTTACGCGATATTTGTCGCCGTGAGTGAGCAAAATGCGCACGTTTTCGACGTCCACGACTTCTTCGTCGCAAAAACCGCACGACGGGTCGCAATTGCCTTTGACCGCATGAAAACCATTATGCAAAAGCATATCTCCGAGCGAAAGTATTCCGTCGCCGAGAAAAAACACGAGATCGCTTTCAAACGCAACGCTTGTGAGTATTGTTGGAAGCGGCGTTCCGTGACTGTCTGAAAAAACGGTTATCGTCGTCATTTTTCTTGAGATTTTACAAGTTCAAGCATCGCTCTCAGTGCGCGTCCGCGATGACTGACGGAATTTTTCTCCGCTTGCGTCGCTTCGGCAAACGTTTTGCCGAGTTCGGTCGAGAAAAACAAGGAATCGTATCCAAAACCTTCCGTTCCGCGTTCCGACAGCAAAATTTCGCCGTTGACGCGTCCCGATGCCGTCAGCGTTTTTCCGTCGGGATAACACAATGCTATAACCGTTGCAAAATGCGCGGAGCGGTCTTTTACGCCGTTAAGATTTTTGAGAAGCAAAGCGCGGTTTTTTGCGTCGTTGTGTTCTTCTCCCGCATATCGAGCCGAATATACTCCGGGAGCGCCATTCAGTGCATCGACCATAAGTCCCGTATCGTCGGCAAGCGTGGCAATTCCCGACAAAGCGAGAATAGCGCGAGCCTTGATGAGTGCGTTTTCTTCGAGCGTCGTGCCGGTTTCTTCGACGTCGACGTCTATGCCCAAATCTTTGAGCGAAAGCAATTCTTCAAACGAATCGCCGAGAATGGCTCTGATTTCCTGAAGTTTGTGTTGATTGTTGGTTGCGATTGCAAGTTTCATTTTTTACCGTTTATTATGCCTTTTATTCGAATATACAGATTTTGTTTATGATTTATTCTGCTTTGAGCGAGAGTTCTTTTATTGATTTTGCGACGTTGATGAAGTGGTCTGCGACACGTTCGGAGTCAGACGTAAGCGACAAATATTGAGCCCCTACGTCAGGTGTGCAAAGGTCTTCTCGCATGCGTTTTATGTGGTTTTGTTCCATTTCTTCGGCGAGCGCGTCTATACTTTCTTCTATCTCGTTTGCTTCGTCGAGAGAATGTGCGTCGACGTTTACGTACGCTTTCATGACTTTCTGGAACAAATCTTCGATTCGCTGTTGCATATTTCTTATTTCGCCGACAGCGGTCTCGGAGAACGATTGTTCGGAGTCTTTGAGTTTGTCTGCGTATTCCACGATGTTTTCTGCGTAGTCTCCGACTCGTTCAAGATCTGAAATCGTATGGAATGTCGTGGCAAGATAGATATGGTCTTTGTCGTTGAGGTCGAGATTCGACAATCTTACGACGAAACGCGCGATTTCTTTGTTTAGAAAATTCAATTCGTTTTCGTTTTTGCGGAAAGTTTCGACGTTCGTATAATCGAGTGTGCAAACGATGTCGCATGCAAGGTCGAAATTGTGCAATGCGATTTCCGCCATGTTGACGATTTCGTTTTTGACCTGCGCAACCGCAATAGGCGGCGTTGAAAGCATGTGTTCGTCGATATAGTGGAGTTTTTCCTGCGGTTCTTCCGCTTTTTTCTTTTCGGGTATAATCTTCGTGACGAGTTTCACGAGCAAATTCGTAAGCGGAAGCATGAATATGACCGTAATCACGTTGAATATCGTGTGAAACATTGCAAGTTGCGTCTGCGGCGCGTCCGGGAACATCTTTTCAAACAGCCAACCGAACGTTATCACTCTTTCGGGAGTTACCGCTTTTGAAATCTCTCTCATCATCATCGCAACGAGCATGAATACGATGACGCCCGATATATTGAACAAAAGGTGAATAAGAGCGGTGCGCTTTGCGTTTGTGCTTGACGTGATACCTGCGATTATCGCCACGACGCACGAGCCGATGTTCGATCCCATAGTGAGATAAATGCCTTGATCGAGAGATATAAGTCCCGTAAAGACCATGGTTATCGCAACCGAAGTCATGACCGACGAGCTTTGAATGATTGCGGTGAACACTGCGCCAATGAGAACGAGCAGGATAGGATTTTTTATAAGAGCAAGAAAGTTTTTGACGGATTCGAGTTTCGCAAAGTCGCCCATAGAGCCGCTCATCATATCGAGACCGACGAAAAGCATTCCGAAGCCTGCCAGTATGCCGCCGACTTTTTTGACGACGTCTTTCTTTGCAAAAGCCATGACGAACGCACCGATTCCCGCAAACGTTGCAAACACGACGCCCGTCGAGATTGTGTTGTCAAACATGCCTAGCGCGGTGATTTGCCCCGTTATGGTCGTTCCTATGTTTGCGCCGTAAATCACGGTTGCCGCCTGCATGAGCGACATAATGCCTGCGTTGACGAAACCTATGACCATGACGCTGGTTGCGCCCGAACTTTGAATTGCCGCGGTTGCAACCGTGCCTATGCCGACGCCGACGAGTTTGCTCTTGGACGTGCGAGCGAAGAGTTTTTTGAGTTTGTTTGAACTGACCGATTCGAGATTTGAACTCATCATCGTGCACGCGATGAGAAAAATGCCGATGCCCGCAATCAGCGTCAGGACTGCAGTTGCGATTTGAACAGATGTCATATTATAAGCGTTTGCGCGCCTAGCGCGCCGTTTGAGACCTTGTCTCTCTATGTCTATACTTACAAATTTATTATAAAGAAAAATAACAACCTTGTAAAACGATTTGACGAGCCGTTTCAAAATATTAACTAAAGGAATTTTATCCGAAAATCAAATATAAATTTTCGGACGCTTATAATTCGTTTCCTTCTCTTTTTTATTGAATTTTAGAGATAAAACACGATAAGTGTATCGATATTTTGAAATACGAAAAGTGTCGATTAATGTTTGTATAGAACACGATGAGTATTATGATGAATGTAATATCAAGCTGTTTTTAACGTTATATAGGTGAAATCGAACAAAAAATCAAATTATGAAACACGATAAGTGTGATAATGTGATTTTGGTGCTAGGTTGAAAATCTGTCGAAAAATCGAATAAATAAAAAGTCCGCACCGAAAAGCGCGGACTTAAAATAAATCGTTGTCAGGTTGATTTCGATTGATGGAAAGGTCTGAAATCGTCTTCTTCGTGCAGGTTGCCCGTAAGGTCGTTTTGCAGAAGCAGTCCGCGTTGCACGGATTTGTAGCCGTACTTTTTGCGTATCTCGTCAATCGTACCTTCGAGTTTTTCTTTTTTTCCGTCGGGTTCGTCAAAAAGACTTATCTGCACTTCGTTTTTGTCGGACAGTCTTATCGCTCCTACGGTTATTGCGCGAAGCGGTTCGCTGAAATTGTGAATTTTGCAAAGCAGATTGAACGCCGCTTTTGCGATATCACCCGAGTTTGCGCTTGCGGGTGACAACGGAATTTGCTTTGAAGTCCAGTTGAGCGCAGGATTTTTGATTGACAGGTACACGCCGTTTGCCACGAGACCGTATCCGCGCAGTTGCACCGCCACCATTTCGGATAGTGCATAGATGACGATTTTTGCTTCGTCTGCCGTTTGTATGTTTCTCGGAGTGGTAGTTCCCTTTGAAATGCTCTTGGGGATACGCACGTCGTAGTAGCGTTTAACTTCTTCGGTTTCCACACCTTGCGCGGCGTTGACGAGAGCGTCTCCGATGACTCCGAATTGATAGCGTAGAGCGGTTCTGTCCGCATTTGCAAGGTCGCGAATCGTGCGAATGTTGAGCTTTTCTAGTTTTTCTGCGGTGTGGCGACCTATCATTATCATCTCGCTCGGAGACATATCGCCGATGATTTGCATATAATGCTCTTCGTCAAGAACGGTCGTTGCGTCAGGCTTTTTAAGGTCACTGCCGAGTTTCGCGAGAGTTTTTGTGAAAGATACGCCGACGGATATGGTGAGTCCCGTCTTTTCCTTTACGGTCTGTCTAATGGTGTCTGCTATTGTTTTTCCGTCTCCGAACAGTTTTTCGCTGCCCGTGACGTCCAACCAGCACTCGTCTATGCCGAAACTTTCCACTCTGTCGGTAAAGGACGTGTAGATTTCAAAAACTTGTTTGGAATATTTGACGTATTCGTCGAAATGCGGCTTGACAAGCACGAGTTCGGGGCATTTTTGCTTGGCTTCCCAAATGGTTTCGGCGGTCTTTACGCCGGCTTGTTTTGCAAGTTGATTTTTGGCAAGGACTATGCCGTGTCTTGCCTTCGGATCTCCGCAAACGGCAAGTGGCATCCCGTCGTATTCGGGATGCAGTTTTTGTTCCACCGATGCGTAGAAATTATTAAGGTCGCAATGCAAAATTGTTCTTCCCACGATTTGATTATATACGATTTTGTCTTGCAAAACAAGCGGTTCTAGTTTATAATATGTCATAGAATTTTAATATCGGCGCAAATGCGTATCGTTATGCGCTTGCGCACAAGGAGTGCAATATGATTTTGGTCACGGGCGGAGCCGGCTATATCGGCTCGCATTGCGTAAGAGAACTCAAAGAGCGTAATATGGACGTTGTGGTGTACGACAATCTTTCCACAGGTCATATCGAATCCGTTCCGTCGGACGTTCCGTTTGTCAAGGGCGACATCTTTGATGTCGAACTTCTCAAAAACACTTTTGAAAAATACGGTGTGGATTCAGTCATTCACTTTGCGGCGTTCTCGCTCGTCGGAGAGAGTATGTCCAACCCTGCGAAGTATTATCACAACAACGTTGCAGGCACGCTCGCCCTTCTTGACGCAATGATTGCAAGAGACGTGAAATATCTCGTTTTCTCGTCGTCGGCGGCAACGTACGGAGACTGCGGAGACGGTCTCATCACAGAAGACAGCCCCCAACATCCCACCAGCGTTTACGGACAGACCAAACTTATGATGGAGCAGTTCATGCAGGACTACGACAAGGCGTACGGTCTCAAATACGTCGCACTTCGTTATTTCAATGCGGCAGGCGCACACAAGAGCGGTGAAATCGGTGAAGCGCACAATCCCGAATCGCACCTTATTCCGATAATTTTGCAGGTTGCAAACGGCACGAGAGACCACATCGGAATCTTCGGAGAAGATTATCCCACGCCTGACGGCACTTGTGTTAGAGACTACATTCACATTACGGACCTTGCCGACGCACACATCCGCGCGCTCGCATATCTCAAAGCGGGCGGAAAATCCACGCACTACAATCTCGGCAACGGCAACGGCTTTTCCGTCAAACAAGTCATCGATATGACGGAAAAAGTCACGGGACTTCCCATCAAACGCACGATAGAAGGACGTCGTCCCGGCGACCCGGCAACGCTTGTCGCTTCAAGTGAAAAAATCAAGCGCGAACTCGGTTGGAAGCCGCAATACGACAGCCTTGAAAGCATCATTTCGTCCGCATGGAAGTGGCATTCCACTCATCCGCACGGATTTGAGAAATAATTTGCTTTAAACGCATTATCTCACAGTATAAGCGACGTTTTCGTCGCATAAGGTATAAAAAAACGACCGTAGGGGGACACGCGTATGTCAGTGAAGAAAGCGATCATTCCTTGCGCCGGCTTCGGCACGAGATTTTTGCCCGTGACGAAAGTTTTGCCAAAGGAACTTTTGCCTATCGTGGACACGCCCGCTTTGTCGTATATCGTTGACGAAGCGGTGGCAAGCGGCATAGAAGAAATCGTCATAGTCATATCTCCGCAAAAGGAAGATATAAGGCGTTTGTTCGAGCCCAACGTTGCGCTCAACGCAAGACTGGAAGAAGTTGACGACAAAGAGTCGTATTTGCTTGCCAATAAGTCTATAAATGCAAAAATATCGTTTGTCACCCAAGAGACGATGAACGGCAACGCCAACGCCATTTTGCTTTGCAAAAAATTTGCAAACGGCGAGCCTGTCGCGGTGCTTTTCGGCGACGACGTCATGTATTCGGGAAGCGCGACGCCGGTCACGAAACAACTCATCGACGCTTATGAAAAGACGGGCGGAACGATAGTCGGATGTCAGCAAACGCCCGAAGACGTGGCAAGACGTTGCGGAGTGATGATTGTAGACAAGCCCGTTTCGGACAAGATAACCAAAATCAAGGGCATAATCGAAAAACCGCAGGGTGAAATTCCGAGCAAACTCGTATCTCTCGGAAGATTTATTCTTTCTCCCGACATATTCGACGCAATAGAAAAAACGCCCGAAACGAAAGGCGAAGTGTATCTCACCGAAGCCATAAATTTGCTTGCGGAGACGAAGGGCGTATACGCTTGCGAGTTCGAAGCGAGAAGATACGACATAGGCAACAAAGAAGGTTATCTCGAAGCCACGATCGAATACGCACTAAGAGACGAAAATCTCAAAAAGAATTTCAAAAAATACATCGAAAGCATAAAGGCGTAAAACGCAGTTGTTTTCAGAACGAAACATTGTTTGTCGTATCTGCATTTTCGGTGATTGAAAACGCAGATATGCGACTATAAACTAGCAACGAAAAATGCAAAAGACGTGTGATATATGCAGGCGCAGGGCGGCGGAAATGTTCGACCGCGTGACAGAAAACGGAAGAACCGTCGAGTACGCTTATTGTCGGGCGTGCTACACGTCGTTGCTCAAAGACGGCAAAACGCCGAGCGAAGAAGCAAAAAAACGCATTGCGAGAATAGGCAAAGAATGCGACGTATGCGGATATACGCAGGAAGAATTTAAAAAAACGTTTCTTTTCGGCTGTCCCGAGTGTTATACGCAAATGCGGAATATAGCCGTTGAAAGTGCGTTGAAATCGCAGGGAATGACGTATGCGGATTTGAAAAATCCGAGACGGGATTGTTTCGGGCGCGGAATGGATATGCAGAGCACGCTTTTTGCGCAAAGACGAGAATATAATCGCGATTGCGAAGAAAAACGAATTCTCAAAAGCGCAAACGAATGCACTTTGCTCGAACTTGTCGAAAACAACGTCGTTTCTTCTCGCATACGACTTGCCAGAAACGTGCGCGGACTCGAATTTCCGCGCAATCGCAAATCCGTTGACGAAAGAGACGTAAATCTCATCAACGGTGCGTACGCGGCGGCGCAAGGACTGTTCAACGCAAGGCTTTTGCCTATGCGCAAACTCGGGAAAGACCAGAAAAAAGCATTGATAGAACGCCACTTTATCTCGCTTGCGCTCGCAAACAACGACGTCGGCGCGGTCATCGTCGAAGGAGACAAAAAGTACGGCGGCGTGTCCGTTATGGTCAACGAAGAAGACCATATAAGGGAGCAATGCGTAGTTGACGGCTTCGACCTTCACGGTGCGTACGCAAAGTTGAAAGAGTACGACGATAGGCTGCTCGACACGTTGCCTATCGCATACGACGACGAACTCGGCTTTCTCACGGCGTGCCCAACAAATCTCGGCACGGGGATGCGCGCTTCGGTTATGTTGTTTTTGCCTGCGCTCAAAAGAGCGGGTGCGATCGAAGACGCACTCAAAACGTTCAAGAACGAATTCGGTTTGACTGTGCGCGGCGTTTTCGGTGAAGGTAGCGACGCAATGTACGATATGTATCAAATATCGAATTCAAGAACGCTCGGCGTGACGGAAGCAGAGATAATAGAGCAGGTGGAGCAGGCGGCAGTGAGAATGTGCTATCTCGAAAGAGTCGCGCTCGAAAAACTTGCAAAAGAGCAACAAACGTCGCTTTTGGACGGCATATCCAAGAGTTATGCGGTGTTGAAGGGCGCGTACGCGCTGTCCGCACAGGATTTGATGAAGTTGCTCGTCGACGTCAAAATGGGCGTCATACTTGGCGTTTTACCCATAAAATCAACTCAAAAACTTGACGAGACGATATGGTCTTGCACGTCGTCCGCACTGAAAATAATTGCGGGCGAATCGAGCGAAGAGCGCGACAAACTGCGTGCCCGTATCGTCAGAGACATACTTTCGGAGACAAAATGATAACTTACTCGCACAACGCACAACAGGTTATTGAAATCGCGCAGGAACTTGCCGCTCGCACGGGCGGTCTTGTTTGCACGGAGCATTTACTTTACGGATTGCTTGCGTCCGACGGCTCGAGCGCGCAAAGATTGCTCAATCAATGCGGAATATACGAAGGAGACGTGATTTCCGTATTTCAACCTATGCCTATGCGCAACAACGTTCAGATGTCCTCAAGAGCAAACAACGCTTTTGCGGGAGCAAAAGAAATTGCGCTTCGACTCGGCTCGCCTGCGGTTGGCACGGAGCATATTTTGTACACGCTTCTTGACGAAACGAGTTCGGTTGCGGTGCAACTCATACGCTCGTTCGGTATAGACCCCGAAAGCCTTCAAAGGCTTGCGTACGGTGCGATAGTGTCTGGCGGCGGCGCACAACCGAGCATGTGCGGAGCAGGCGCAAAAGAAAGCGTAAACGACGCGCTTGCAGGTTACGTCAGTGATTTTTACGGAGACGGCGGACAAGTCGGAAAAAGCAAAAACAGTGAATTAGACACCGCTTTTTCTCAAAATTTCAGTCGCAATCCCGAAGAAAAGAGCGCAGATTTCGATTTGTCGAAATACGGCACTGATTTGACGCAGAAAGCGCGCGACGGAAAACTCGATCCAGTCATCGGCAGGGGAAAAGAGACGGAGCGCGTGATACAGGTGCTTTGCAGACGTACGAAGAACAATCCCGTTCTCATAGGCGAACCGGGCGTTGGCAAAAGTGCGGTTGTGGACGGACTTGCGCAAGCAATCGTAAAAGGCGACGTTCCCGACGCTTTGCGCGGAAAAACGGTTTTTTCGCTTGACCTTACGTCTCTCGTTGCAGGCACGAGATACCGCGGAGACTTCGAAGAAAGACTCAAAGCGACTCTTTCGGGCATAAAACAAAGGGGCAACGTGCTTCTTTTTATCGACGAGATACACACCATTCTCAAAGCGGGTTCGTCGGAAGGCGGACTTGACATCGCCAACGTGTTGAAGCCTATGCTCGCAAGGGGCGAGTTGCAGACGATAGGCGCGACCACGCTTGAAGAATATCGCAAGCAATTTGAGCAAGACAGTGCGTTAGAACGCCGTTTTCAACCCGTTTTGGTGGAAGAGCCGAGCGTCAGCGACACGATAGAAATCTTGCAAGGGCTGAAAGAGAAATACGAAAAACATCACGGCGTAATCATCACCGACGAAGCAATTTCGTCGGCGGCGATACTATCTGACAGATATGTTGCGGACAGATTTTTGCCGGACAAGGCGATTGACCTTATTGACGAGGCGGCGTCGAGAAAGAAGATTTTCAATTTCACCACGCCCGGCGAAATAAGGGACCTTGACGAGAAGATAAAACAAGCCGACCTCGACCTTTTCGAAGCGAAAAGAAGAGACAATTTCGAACTGTGCGCAAAGTATAAGGCACTTCGCGACGACTACATCGAAAAACGCGAAAAAGCGGAAATCGAATGGAAGGAAAAATGCGCAAACGTATCTCTTTCGATAGGCGAAGACGAGATTGCGGAAGTCGTCGGCAACTGGACGGGTATTCCCGTCAAAAAAATCACGCAGGGCGAAAGCGAAAAACTTGCGGGACTCGAAGATATTCTCAAATCTAGAGTTATCGGACAGGACGATGCTTGCAGTGCGGTGGCAAGAGCGGTGAAGCGTGCAAGAGCGGGGTTGAAAGACCCGAAACGCCCGATAGGTTCGTTTATATTCCTTGGTCCGACGGGTGTCGGAAAGACGGAACTTGCAAAGGCTCTTGCAGGCGCCTTGTTCGGCGACGAAGACCTTCTTGTGCGCATAGACATGAGCGAGTATATGGAAAAAGACAGCGTGTCGAGACTTATCGGTTCTGCGCCGGGGCTTGTCGGCTTCGAAGAAGGCGGACAACTCACCGAAAAAGTGCGCAGAAAGCCTTATTCCGTCGTGCTTTTCGATGAAATCGAAAAAGGACATCCCGACATATTCAATCTCCTTTTGCAAATCCTTGAAGACGGCATACTCACCGACAGCCACGGACGAACGGTAAGTTTCAAAAACACAGTCGTCATTCTCACTTCCAACATCGGCGCAAAAGAAGCGGCAACTTCGCATCACACGCTCGGTTTTACGTCTGCGGCTCAAAAAGAAAACGACTTCGAGCGGGCAAAAGAGAGCCACGTTCAAGCGTTGAAACAGGTGATGAAACCCGAGATAGTCAACCGCATAGACGAAATCGTGGTTTTCAAAAAACTGGACAAAGAAAGTCTCGTGAAGATTGCGAACCTTATGCTTGCGTCCCTTGTCAAACGCCTTGCGGAGCGCGGAGTTACGACGGAGTTTTCAGGAGAAGCGAAAGATTATATCGTCACCGTCGGATACGATCCCGAATACGGCGCAAGACCGTTGAGAAGAACGATTCAACGCCTTGTCGAAGACGTCCTGAGCGAAAAAATCATACGCGGTGAAATAGGCTCGTCCGACAAAGTGAAGATAGGGTTTGACGGTGAAAAACTTACGTTCGAGAAAGCGTAACGCAAGCGACTGACGATAAAAATCGCAATCCGTTTTGTTTCGTTGACGCGTGCGATAGTTTTTGTTTCCGGAACTGCTTTTTGCGGAGAACGGATGAAATCGTCTGAAATTTGAAGAAACAAATCGGCTTTTTGCAAAGAAATTCTGACAGAAATGTTAAAATCGGCAAAAAGTCGATTTTATTTTTAACTTTAAAAATCAATATCTAAACGCACGGAACGATAAATTCCGAAAGTTTTGTCGAAAATAGAATTTTAAGGTGCGAAAAAATGCTCGTTTGCTATTGAATATTTTAATAAAACTTGTTATAATGCAACTAATAAAGAAACTTAGGAGGTTACTTTATGAGAATCGAAATTTTTGGCAAGAACTACAATCCAAGTGATTCACTCAAAGCGATCACCGAAAAGAAATGCGCAAAACTCGACAGACGTTTTGACGACGACGCGGAAGTCAAATTCACCGTAACCTACGAAAACGGCGATTACACGACGGACATGGTCGTCACCGCAAAAGGCGTAACCTACCGCGCAAGCGCGCAAGGAGAGTCTCCCTTCGACAATATCGACGAAGTCATTCCGAGACTTTTGGGACAGGTGAGAAAACAAAAAGACATTTGGGAAAAGGATAAGAAGGGCGGAGTCACCGACACGCCCGACGACGAAGAATAAATGAAAGTCGGGATATCAACCGCCACGTTTTTTTTGAAAGAATTGACCGAGAATGCATTCTCGGTCATTCAACGTTGTGGGGGAGAAACTTGCGAAGTTTTTCTCACCACTTTTTGCGAGTACGAAAAGGAATTCGGAGACCTTCTCAAAGAGCGCAAAGGCGACCTTGACGTATATTCCGTTCACGCGCTCAACACCGAGTTTGAACCGCAACTTTTCAATCTTGCGCCGCGCACTTATAACGACGCGGAAAATATGTATCGCAAAGTCCTGACCGTCGCAAACACGATAGGCGCGAAAGCGTACACTTTTCACGGACAGGGCAGGCTCAAACGCAACGCGTATTTCGACCCCGTGTTCGTCGGGAAGCGTCTTGAAATGCTCGAAGAAATCGCGAGCGAGTACGGTGTGAAACTGTGCCTTGAAAACGTGCATTGGGCGGTGTTCAACACTCCCGATTTTTACGTCAAGGCAAGAGATTACGCGCCGAACGTTGGCACGGTGCTTGACATCAAACAGGCGTGGCAATCGGGCTTTGATTGGCGAGAATATATCAACGTGATGGGGTCTCACCTTTCAAACGTGCATTTGTCCGACGTCAAGGACGGCGAAATAAAGATGGTCGGGAAAGGCGATTTTCCTTTCAAAGAACTTGTGGCAAGGCTCAAAGACGTCGGATACGACGGTCCGCTGATGATTGAGCAATACGCAAAAAATTACGACTCGTACGACGAAGTGAAAGAGTCGGTTGAATACTTGAAAAACATTTTGGAGGCATAAATAAAATGCAAATCAAATTTGACTTTAACAATATGATGGAATCGTCTATCGGCGACAAAGGCATAAGCGAAAAGGACATACAGGCAGTCAGCGAAAAGGCGGCGGACAGTTATGCGTATTTCGAGAAAAATCGCGGCACAGGCTGGATGGGTTGGGCGGAACTTCCGTACAATCAAGAAGAAATCGTGCGCGATATAATCTACACGGCGGCGGATGTGAGAGCGCATTACGACAATTTCGTGGTGCTCGGCATCGGCGGCAGCGCACTCGGTCCGATGGCTGTTTTCAATGCGCTTTGCCATTTCAGATACAACGATCTCGATCAAAAGAAACGCGGAGTCAAATTTTTCGTGGAAGACAACGTCGACCCCGAGCGTATGCTTGCGCTTCTTGACGTCATCGACGTGGAAAAGACCATGTTCAACGTCATCACCAAGAGCGGTGCGACGTCCGAGACTATGAGCCAATATCTCATCATAACCGACATTCTCAAAAAGAGATGCGGAAAAGACTGGGCGAAACACATCATCGCAACCACGTCCGAAAGCAAGGGCAACCTTATCAAACTCGCAAAGAAAGAAGGCTTCAAGACCTATTATATTCCGGACGGAGTGGGCGGTCGTTTCAGCGAACTTTGTCCTGTCGGACTTTTGCCGGCGGCGGTGCTCGGAATCGACATCATCGGACTTTTGCGCGGCGCGGCAGAGATGGACAAAGCGTGCAACTCTTCCGACCCGTACAAGAACCCCGCGCTTATGGCGGCAACCTTGCAATATATCGCAATGGAGCAAAAAGGCATAAACGTATCCGTTATGATGCCGTATGCCGACAGTCTCAAACTTATGGCGGACTGGTATTGCCAACTTTGGGGCGAGAGCCTTGGCAAAGCGGTCGATTTTGACGGCAACGTCGTTCACAAAGGACAAACCCCCGTCAAGTCTCTCGGCGTGACCGACCAACACTCCCAGGTGCAACTTTACACCGAAGGTCCGTTCGACAAAGTCGTGACGTTCATTGCGGTGAAGAAGTATCGCGGAGACGTCGTGATTGCAAACGGTGCGGAAGAATTCCCCGACGTGAACTTCCTTTGCGGACACACTATGGGCGAACTTATCAATACCGAAAGAGAAGCGACCGAATACGCGCTTACACGCTCAAAACACATGAATCGCACGATAGTGCTTGACGAAGTCAACGCAAACACCGTCGGACAACTTCTCATGTTCTTCCAACTTGAAACCGCATATTGCGGAAAGATGCTCAACATCGACACGTTCAATCAACCGGGCGTAGAAGAAGGAAAGAACGCAACTTACGCAATGTTTGACAGAGTGGGTTACGAGCAAAAGAAGGCGGAACTCGAAGCCGCTCCCAAGAAATCCGCAAAATACATCATCGGCTGATTATGATAAAACTCGACGGCGTATCGAAACAATATCTATACGGCGCAAGAGTGCTTTTCGGCGTTGATCTCGAAGTAAAAGACGGCGAGATAGTGTCGGTGTTGGGCGATGAGCAGAGCGGCAAAACCACTTTGCTCAAAGTCGTTGCCGGCGTGACGGATTGCGAAGGGCAGGTGCTTATCAACGGCTCGCCGATTGCAAAAAACCCCGACGACGTGATCATGGTCTTTGACGACCTTGCTATTTTCGATAACCGTTCGTGTTATTACAACCTTGCGTATCCTTTGAAAATACGCGGACTTGACAAAGCCGCAATAGACGTAAAAGTCAAGGAATGTGCAAAAAGAGCGGGAATAACCGCAATTTTGTACGAACGAGCAGGCAAAGCGTCGCTTATAGACAGAAAACGTCTTGCGCTTGCGAGACTGTTTTTGCGAGATTGCAAAGCCGTACTCGTCGACGATATAACGCGCGGTCTCGACAAGGAAGAAGCCGCAACGCTTTGGAGCGAAGTCGCACCCGTTCTCGTTGAAAAAGCAAGAGAAGGCAAGAGCGTGATTTTTGCCACGAGAGATAAAGACGAGGCGTTGTCGATTGCAGACAGAATAGTCGTTTTGCACTACCGCGAAGTCAAGCAAATAGGCACTTACGAAGACGTAATGCAAAATCCGTTAAACGTATGGGCGGCGCAAGCGTTCGATGAAGATTATCACTTTGAAAAAGTGACGCTTGACGTAAAAAACGGTGCGCTCGTTTGCAAAACGTGCGACGGCTACACGATAGACGTCACGCATCTTGACGGAAAAATTGCGGACGAATATATCGGCAAAACCGTTCTTGCAGGGTGGAGAAGCGATAGCTATTACGTTGACGGCGAGAGAAAAATCGCAGTCGATTACGCACTGAAACGCCAAGACGGTTACGTTCTCGTATGCGGCGATACGCGAGTGAAGAGCAAAGAAAAAACGAACGAAGTCGGCACTTTGCCTTTGGCAAAAGCGGCAAGGCTTTTTGACGATACAAACGAAAATAGCATAGTGAAGGGCAATTTATGATAATTCTCGGCATTGACCCCGGTCTTGCGACTATGGGTTACGGCGTTATAAACTCCGTGAAAGGAAACTACTCCGTGATTGACTACGGAGTGGTCACCACGCCCAAAGAATGCACTTTGCCCGAAAGATTGATGCAACTCGAAGACGGCGTTGTGGAACTTATCGACACGTATAAGCCCGACAATATCTCAATCGAAGAGTTGTTCTTTACAAAGAACGTCACCACGGGCATACCCGTTGCAGAGGCAAGGGGAGTCATATTGCTCACTGCAGTGAAGAAACTAGGCTCGGAAGTGTACGAGTACACGCCGAATCAGATAAAACAGGCGGTGACGGGCTACGGCGGAGCGGACAAAATCCAGATGCAACACATGGTTCAGACTTTGCTGCGCTTAAAGAGCGTTCCGCGCCCCGACGATGCCGCAGACGCGCTTGCGGTTGCGATATGCCACGCATGCACCAGCCGTATGCTCAACAATTTCCGCGTTCTGTAAAGACAAAAATAGCAAGATAAAACCAATTCAGGAGCAGACATGTACAACTACATTCAAGGCAAAATCGTAGACAAGACACTCACCGCAATTGTCGTTGACAACAACGGCATAGGTTATGAAATCGGCGTGAGCGGCAACACGCTTATGGACGTCGATATGGGAGAAATCGTCAAGATTTACACCTATCTTTACGTGAGAGAAGACGAGATGTCCCTTTACGGCTTTTCACGTCTTGAAGAGAAAAAACTTTTCATGCGCCTTATTGACATAAGCGGCATCGGCCCGAAACTCGCAATGCAGATTCTCGGCGGATACGACCTTAAAACGCTCACCGTCGCCATCGCAAGCGGAGATGCAAAGACGCTTTGCAAGATAAAAGGGCTCGGCAAAAAGACGGCGGAACTTATCATACTCAGCCTTCGCGAACAGGTTGCGGACGACATCACTCTCTTCAATGACCACCAAGACGCAATCACGGGCGAAGACATTGCCGACGCCGTGTTCGCACTCGAAAGTCTCGGCTTGTCCAAGACGGACGCGGTGCGTATGGCAACGGAAGCAAGCAAAGTGTGCCACGGCACAGAAGAGATTATTCGCCATTGCTTGCAAAACCTGAGCAAATGATGCTATTTGGCGAATAGCGTCGTCAGGCACGTTTTGCCCCAAAATCACGTACTTTTGAGTACGTTGGGTTTTGGTTCAAACCGCACCTTCCTTGCTCTTCATCCAAATATCGTCATTTGCTACGCAACTCATACAACAAACGTTCGGCAAAAATATCAACACCAAAAGGTGATATATGATCAAATCTCAATTCACAAAAGAAAATCAGGACTTTGACGTCGCAAACAGGGTGGTGAGCTCGCTCACAATCGAAGACGACGAGCAAGAAAACAGTCTTCGTCCGCACAGTATGGACGAATACGTCGGTCAGGAGAAGATAAAGAAAAATCTCGAAGTATTCATATCCGCCGCAAAGGCGAGAAACGACGCACTCGATCACGTGTTGCTCTATGGTCCGCCCGGTCTTGGCAAAACCACGCTTGCACACGTCATTGCAAGCGAACTCGGCGCGCAAATCAGAGTGACGAGCGGCCCTGCAATCGAAAAAGCGGCAGATCTTGCTTCGATTCTTACTAACCTTGAAAAAGGCGACGTGCTTTTCATTGACGAAATTCACAGACTCAATCGCAACATCGAAGAAGTGCTGTATCCTGCAATGGAAGACTTTTCGCTCGACCTTGTCAACGGCACGGGACCTATGGCAAGAAGCATTCGCATACCGCTCAAACACTTTACGCTTATAGGCGCAACCACGAGAGCGGGTATGTTGTCAAGCCCGTTGCGCGACCGTTTCGGCATGTCTTTGAGACTTGAAATGTACACCGACGAACAGTTGAAACGTATAATCGCACGTTCTGCAAAGATACTTGGAATAGGCATCGACGAGCAGGCGGCTCTCGAACTCGCAAAACGTTCGCGCGGCACTCCGCGTATCGCCAACAGACTGCTTAGACGCGTCAGAGACTTTGCCGAATATGAAAAACTTGACGGCATAAATCTCGCAATAACTCAAAAGGCACTCACGCTTATGGACGTTGACGAACTGGGACTCGACGTCACCGACCGCACGGTCATAGAAGCGATAATAGACAAATTCGGCGGTGGCCCTGTCGGGCTCGATACGCTTGCGGCGGCAACGGGCGAAGAAGCGTCAACAATCGAAGACGTCGTCGAGCCTTTCCTTATTCAACTCGGATTTATTTCTCGCACACCGCGCGGAAGAGTCTGCACGAAGAACGCTTACGACCATCTCGGACGTGCGTACACACAAGAATAAAGAAAACGAATCAAAAACGTAAAACGCCGTTCATACGGTGAAAATCAACGGATAAAACACTGATTATGCAAGAAAACGACAAAAACGCAACCAATCTTACGACGCACGATTTCTATTACGATTTGCCCGAAGAGTTGATTGCTCAAACGCCTATCGATCCGCGCGACCATTCGAGACTTCTCGTCTACGATCGTGCCACCGATACGGTGCAACACAAACATTTTTACGATTTGCCGTCCTTTTTGAAGAAGGGCGACTTGCTCGTTGTCAACAACACGAGAGTTATTCCCGCGCGTATTTTCGGCCATATCGAAAATCACGAAAGCGTGCTCGAAGTCTTGCTTTTGAAACGCAAAGACTACACGCATTGGGAGACCATAATGAAGCCTGCGCGCAAGGCGCGTCTCGGTTCTGTCATTCATTTCTGTGACGAACTTTCTGCGGTTGTCACCGAGATAGGTGACTACGGCGCAAGAACGATTGAGTTCAAATTCGACGGCGTATTCGAAGACATTCTCGATAGAGTCGGCAATATGCCGCTTCCGCCGTACATCAAGGAAAAACTCGCGGATAAAGAACGCTATCAGACGGTGTATAGCAAAATCGAAGGTTCTGCCGCCGCTCCCACGGCGGGATTGCATTTCACGCCCGAACTCATTCAGAAACTCAAAGACATGGGAGTTGAGTTTGCAACGGTGCTTTTGCATATAGGACTCGGCACGTTCCGTCCCGTAAAGGAAGAGAATATTCTCGACCACGAGATGCACACCGAGTATTACGAAATCGACGAAGAAAACGCCGAAAAGATAAACAAAGCCACAAGGGAAGGGCGCAGAGTGATTTGCGTCGGCACGACAAGTGTGCGTACGTTGGAAACGGTGGCAGACGAAAACGGATACGTCCGTGCGCAGAAAGGCGACACGAGCATCTTCATATATCCCGGCTACAAGTTCAAGTGCGTCAAAGCACTCATCACCAACTTCCATTTGCCCGAAAGCACGTTGATTATGCTTGTATCCGCGCTTGTGGGCAGAGAAAAGACGCTTGAAATATACAACGAAGCGGTGAAGGAAAGATACAGATTCTTCTCGTTCGGCGACGCCTGTTTTTTTGAATAAAACACTAGATATGGACTGTGCGACTTCGAAGACGGAATTGGAGCCGCAAGGCGGCGACCGTATCGAGCGTCGGACTTGACGTAAAGTACAAGCGACTGCGCCATGTTGTTGCGTAGCCGGCGCACAAAGCGAAGTGGCACAATAAGAGAAATGACGTTAGTTATGTCTCGACCGAGTGTTGTCCCCCGCCACGCGGTCACCGTGGGTTCCCTTGCAAGGGGGAACGGTGATAGGGAAAACACCTGAGGAAAGGGGAAAGTTGCATTAAAATATAAGTAGAATCTAAGGCTACAAACATAAAAAATATTAAGGAACAAAAATGAGATTTGAAGTTATTCACGAAGACAAAAAGACCGGTGCGAGAGTTGGAAAGCTCTACACCGAGCACGGCGTTATCGACACCCCGTGTTTTATGCCCGTCGGAACGAAAGCGACGGTGAAGGGGCTTGCTCCCGAAGAAGTGCATGCAACGGGTGCGCAGATTTTGCTGTCCAACACCTATCACTTGTATTTGCGCCCGGGACACGAGCTTATCGAAAAGGCGGGTGGCTTGCACAAGTTTATGAACTGGGACGGCGCAATCCTGACGGACAGCGGCGGATTTCAGGTGTTCTCGCTTTCTTCGCTTAGAAAAATAACTGACGACGGAGCGGAATTCAACAGTTTTATCGACGGAAGCAAGCACTTTTTCTCGCCAGAAAAGTCTATGGAAGTGCAGAAAGCACTCGGCAGCGACATCGTTATGGCTTTTGACGAATGCACGCCGCCCGATATTACTCACGACAAGGCTCGCGACGCTATGGAACGCACGCTGAAATGGTTGGATAGATGCTCGAAAGTCGAACTCAAACCGCATCAAACGCTGTTTCCGATAATTCAAGGCAATATGTATGCCGATTTGAGAAAAGAGAGTGCGCAACGCACCGTTCCGTATGCAAAATGCGGCGTTGCGATAGGCGGTCTCAGCGTTGGCGAAACGTCCGAAAAGATGTACGAAATGCTTGACGTGCTTTATCCGTATTTGCCAAAAGATCAACCGCACTATCTCATGGGCGTCGGCACGGCGGATTATATCGTCGAAGGCGTGGCTCGCGGAATAGATATGTTTGACTGCGTGTTGCCCACGCGTATTGCGCGCAACGGCACGGCCATGGTCAAGGAAGGTTTTATGACCATTCGCAACGCACCGTATGCGGAAGATTTTACGCCAATCGACCCCGATTGCGACTGCTATGCGTGCAAAAACTACACCAGAGCGTATATCCGTCACCTTATCAAGAGCGACGAAATTATGGGCGGACGTCTTTTGTCAATCCACAATATCCGCTTCCTTGAAAGACTTGCGGCAGACATCAGGCAAGCGATTATGGAAGACCGCTACGACGAATTCCGCAAAGAATTTATGGCTCAATATATCGGCTGATGGAATTTGGTATAGACAAAAATCGCGCGGAGACGGAAAAGTTTTGCTCTTTTGCCACCGATTATTATATTAAAACACTTTAATAATCGGACAAAAATCTTAAAATGTGTTGCAAAACTTCTAGACATCGTGTATGATTTAATAAGATAAATCTAAAATCGCAAAATAGCGAAACAAGGAGATACTATGTTCAACATTCTTCAAATATTGGCAGAAAGCGGCGCAGGTGCAAGCACAACCACTCAATCCAAAATTCCGAGTTGGGTTATGTACGTTGTCATCGGCGTTGTGCTCGTTCTCATGATTGTCTTGACGATCATTCCCCAAAAGAAACGTCAAAAAGAACAACAAAACATGATGAATAGCCTTTGCGTCGGCACGAAACTTATGACCGTCGGCGGCATGGTCGGCAAGATTACGCAAGTCAACTCCGACAACACTCTCATCATCAACGTCGGCACGGACGCAAACCCCACTCTCATTGTCATCGACAAGAAAGCAGTCGGCTACGTTCTCGAAAAAGTTGCAGCACCCGTTGAAGCGGCACCGGCAGTAGAACCTGCTCAAGAAGAAGGTCCCGCAGCTGAAGAAAGTGTTGAAGCACCCGCTTGCGACAGCAACTGCGACGAGTGCAAAGACAAAGACGCTTGCGACAAAGCCGTGAGCGGTGAAGTGGAAGAAGACAAATAAGTCTTTTCAAATCAATAAAAAACGTTCGGTTTGAGTTTTCAAACCGAACGTTTTGTTATAGAGACGGAATTTCGAGCCGCAAGGCGGCGAGCCTTTGAGTGCCGAACTCGACGATTAGTATAAGCGACTGCGCCGTATTGTTGGCTACTGCCTGGCGCACAAAGCGCAGTGGCATAACGAGTGAACGATACATATCTATGTGAGTGCCGAGTTCCCCTTTTGCAAACGATGTTTTTTTGATAGAGAAATGTCATTATTTTTGCAATAGGGGCGCGACGCGTTAAGCAATTCGTCCAGTGGACGGATTGTAGCCAAAGCGAACAAGGCGGATTGCAACGCAAACGCCGCAGTCGGACAAGCCCGAAGGGAAGGGGTAATGTTGCATTAAAATACTCGACAAGTACCAGTTGTAGGAAAAGAAAATCGCGCGCAAAATGCCGCGATTATTCTTATATTCAGTTTTTGCGTGCTTTGACGTTTACAGCCAGTATTCCCGAAATCGCCCCTGCAATCGGCAAGGTGACAAGGTCTATCCAACTGAATTTCACGTCTTTGAAGCCCGTAAGAGCGGAGAAGATAAGAAACGTGAACAGCATGTACAACAGCCCCGAAATCGCGCCTTTGAGAAGTCCGTTTTGTGCGTTTTTGAAACTTATCAGAACGCCGACGAACACGGATAGAATTTTGATTGCGATGTTTACGGGTAGAATGATCTTGTTCGGCACGGACGCAAAGCGCACGATTATTGCGAATATCAGCACGAGACCGAGAGATATTAAGGTTGAAAACAGCACGGTTTTTAGCACGTCTACGACGTCTGCTTTGATGTTTTTCGTTTTTTCCATACCACAAATTATGACTTTGAAACGTCGTATATGCCCGATACGCAAAAAAAATCGTGATATTTAGGGTTAAATTTGATTTTATAACTCTCTATTTTCTTGACTAATATAATCATTGTAGTTATAATATTTATGTTTTACTATATGGAGGAATAATCCTGTGAACAAAAAGAAGTCAATAGTCGTCTTGTGCATAGTGAGTATCTTCATAATCCTTATGGCAGTGTTTGCGGTCGTGTCTTTCCCGATCGCGGGTACCGTCTATGATTATACCGGCTATGCTAAGACAATCAAACTAGGTTTGGATATGTCAGGCGGCGTATCCGCCGTGTTCAAAGTCGTTCCCGACGAATACGACAATCTCGACAATCGTATCAGCGGAACGATCAGTTCTTTGCAGAGTTTGCTCGTGTCAAAGGGATACACCGAAGCGACCGTGACGAAAGGCACGACCAGCGACGGTCTCACCACAATCCGTGTCGAAATCCCCGACGTTGACGAACCCGAACGCGTTCTCGAACTCGTCGGTCGTCCGGCATCGCTCTACTTCACACTCGAAGATCTCGGCAACGAAGCCACCACATCGAAACTTGAAGAAAAAGCATTCCTTAACGGACGCGAACATCTTGAAACGGCATACGTCACCACCGACGACAGCGGCAATTACGCAATCGGATTGAAATTCAACTCCGCAGGCGCAACCAAATTCTCTGAAATTACTTCCGCAAACGTCGGCAAGAGCACTTACATCTACGTGGGCGGCACCAAGATTATGGCTCCGAAAATCAATTCGGCAATAACCAACGGTTCTGCAGTTATCACGGGAAGTTACACTTATTCACAAGCGTATGAATACGCGACCAAGTTGCAATCGGGCACGTTTGGCGTGACGCTTCAGATCTCCGAAGTGAGAAGCATCTCGGCAACGCTCGGTGAAAACTCCATTCGCATCGCGCTTATCGCAGGCGTCATCGGCATCGCGCTCATATTCGTGTTTATGGCAGTCGTGTATCGCGGACTCGGCATCGCGGCAGACCTTGCACTTTGCGTTTACATCGTGCTTCTCATTTGGTTCTGCGCAGTGCTTCCGTGGGTGCAACTCACCTTGCCGGGCATCGCGGGTATTTTGCTCTCAATCGGTATGGCAGTCGACGCAAACGTCGTCATCTTCGAGAGAGTGAAGGATGAATACAAACATTCTTCCAAGCCCATTCCGACGGCAATCAAGACGGGCTTCAAGCGTTCGGCCGGCGCAATCATCGACGGCAACGTCACGACGCTCATCGGCGCAATCGTACTTTGGGTTCTCGGTTCTGCGTCCATCGTCGGATTTGCAGTGACGCTCTTCATCGGTATCGTGCTTTCTATGTTTACGTCTCTTGTCATCACGAGACTTATCTTGAAAGCGTTCATGCCGCTCAACAGCACCAACGAGAAATTCTACGGTCTCAAACGCGAGTCTGAAGAAAACAAAGAAGAAGTCAAGGGCGTTGACGCGCAACTTGCAAAGGAGGCGTAATCATGAAACAGACTAAATTCCGCAATCTTTGCAACAACTTCAGCGTTTGTAAGAATGCAAAATTCGTCGCGATTTTGCCGACAATCATTCTTATCGTGGCAATCGTGCTAATAGTCGCACTCGGCGCACAATCGGGAAGTTATTCCGACGCAGTCGGCATCGGTATTGACTTCGAAGGCGGCACGATTTTGACGGTTACTCTCGGACAAGACGCAATAGACAACTACGATACGAACCGTGCGAAAATCACGCAAGTCATCGAAAACGTCGAATACAAAGGTCAAAAAGTCGTTGTCAGTTACTCGCAGTTGCAAGAAGCAAACGACGCAAACAAAACAGCAATCATCTTCAGATACAAAAACGTTCACGGCGACGATGCAAGCATCAACGCAATGAACGAAGCGATAAGAAAAGCCGTTGACGAAGCGTATCCCGAAATCGCGCTCGCAAACAACATTTCGTTTGAATCCATCGGTGCAACGGCGGCAAGCGACTTGCTCTCCAAGGCAGGCATCGCACTTGCGGTTTCTCTCGCTCTCATTCTCGTGTACATCATGATTAGATTTACGTTCACGAGTGCATGCGCGGCAATCATCGCGCTCATTCACGACGTCGTCATCATGTTTGCTCTCACGGTTATCTGCAGAGTTCAAATCAACAGTTCTTACGTTGCCGCAATGATCACGATCGTCGCGTACTCGATCAACAACACGATCATCATCTTCGACCGTTGCCGTGAAATGATAAAACCGCTCAAAGGTCAAAAGAACATCGACTATAAGGGCATAGGCGATCAAGCGGTTCGCGCGTCCGTCACTCGTACGGTTTATTCGACCGGCACGACGATGGTCACCATCATCTTCCTTGCAATTCTAGGAAGCGACACCATCCGCGAGTTCTGCGTCCCGATCATTCTCGGTTTGCTCGCAGGTCTCTACTCGGCACTCTTCCTCGCAACTCCGCTTTGGGCAACTATGAGTATCTCCTTTGACAAGACCAAAGAGAAATACGCAAAACGCCACGCAGTCACTTACGACAAGAAAGACGACGAAGAAGAAATCGTCGGCACGGTTGCAACCGAAGACGAAGCAAGACCCACGCAAGTGAAGACGGCAGGTCAGCAACAACAAAAGAAGAAAGCAAACAACACCGTTTATAAGTATTCAAAGAAGAATACGACATTCAAAAAGAAGAAATAAACGAAAAACAAAAACAACGTTTGCGCCCTCACCAAAACGTGTGAGGGCGTCGTTTTATAAAAGATAATGAAGTACGTCGTAAAAACAGACAGATTTCCGCTCACGAGCGAACAGAACGCATTGTGCAAAAATCTCGGCATATCCCGAGACTTTTTGCGTTTGCTTCTCGGGCGCGGAATGAAAGAAGACGAACTTTACGACTTTTTACATCCGTCGCTCGACAAGATGTCTTCGCCGTTAGTGTACGACGGAATGAAAGAAGCGGCGGAGCGTATAAAACTTGCGATTTCACGCAAGGAAAAAGTGTTGATATACGGAGACTACGACTGCGACGGCATTTGCGCGATTTCAACGCTTATGTTGTATTTACGGGACAAACTCGATGTTTTCTATTTCATACCCGACCGCAACAAAGACGGATACGGAATAAGCATAGAAGCGCTCGAAAAAATATTGTCCAAACGCTCGCCGAGTCTCGTTATCACGGTCGATACCGGTATAACCGCCGTAGACGAGATAGAATATCTCAAAAGCCGCGGCATAGACACCATAGTCACCGACCACCACGAGCCGCAAGAGAAAATCCCCGATTGTATAGTCGTCGACCCCAAAGTCGCAAGAAAAGGTTTTTACGACCTTTGCGGCGCGGGCGTTGCGCTAAAACTCGTGGAAGCACTTGCCGGCAGAGAAGAAGCGTGCAAGTATTTAGACGTCGTTGCCATTGCTACGATTGCCGACGTAGTGCCGCTCAAAGAAGACAACAGAATCATTGCGTATTACGGCTTGAAACAAATCACGACTTCCGCAAGAAAGGGCGTGAAAATGTTGCTCGACCAGGAGAAAGTCTCCGCACAGGACGTTATGTTCCGTCTCGCACCGAGAATGAATGCGGCAGGTAGGCTCAACTCGGCAATGAAAGTCGTCGGGCTTTTCCTTGAAAACGATTATTTTCTTCTTCGCACGCTCACGGAAGAACTTGCAAGAGACAATTCTCAGCGACAGGATTTGTGCGAGAAAGCGGTTGTCGAAGCAAAAGCGATGCTAAAAGGCGCGGATTTTGAAAATATGGGCATAATCGCGCTTTACAGCGACAGTTGGGAGCCCGGTATACTCGGTATCGCATGCGCCCGTCTCGTTGAAGAATTCAAACGCCCCACCGTTTTGTTTGCAAAAAACGGCGACGAATTGCGCGGTTCGGCACGTTCGGTTCCGTCCGTCAACATATTTGAATTGTTTTCTAGCTTGTCAAGATATTTCACGGGCTTCGGCGGACACGCACAGGCGGCAGGCGTAAGCATGCAGGTCGACCAGTTCAACGAGTTTGTCAAGAGCGCGAACGAAACGCTCATGGCTGAGCATACCTACGACGATTTTACGCACGAGATTGTTTGCGAAATGGAACTTCCTATGGACACCGATTTCCTGCGATTTGCCAAGGAACTCGAACTACTCGAACCGACGGGCTATCAGAATCCGAAGCCGACTTTCCTTCTCAAAGCGGACGGACTGCGTTTTGAACGTATAGGCTTTTCACAACACGTCAAATACGTGGGGCAGAACATCGACCTTATGGGCTTTTCAAAGTTTGCCCCGTGTCTTACGGCAAAGACGGGAAGGGTGGACCTTGAAGTTTCTCTCGGCGTCAACGTGTTTCAAAACAGAGAAACCGCACAGGGCATCATACAGACTTTGCAGTTTGAAAACGTGTGCGTGACAAAGGAAGAGAGCAATCTCATGAACATGCATCATCTTCTCAAAGAAGGTGAAGCGAATTTGCAAAAAACGGACTTAAACAGTGTGAAAGAGTGGCTTAAACATCCGTTCGGGACGGTTATAGCGTGTTTTTCGCAGTCCGATTACGAAAGACTTTGCGACGCTTGCGACGAGATAAAGAAGTTGCCCGTGTTGATTGCGACACCGCGTTGTCTCAATCCAGAAAACTGCGTTGTCGTATGTCCTGCCGAGTGTTTCGATTTCTCGTTCTTTTCGAGAGTCATCGTGTCGGGACATCCGCTCACGGACGGTTATCTTGCTTATCTTGACGAAGTTTCAAACGAGTGTTACGCGCTTGGTGAGTGCACAGCTCAACGTATTTCGGTGAGCGACGATACGCTTCGTCACGTTTACAAGGAGATAGTCAATCTTGCTTCCCGCACGACGAAGATGGGCAGTCCGCACAAGATGTACGTCGCACTTTGTCAGAGATATAAGGTGAGCGAAACGGTTTTCAATCTCGCACTTATGATATTCGAACAAGTCGGACTTGTTACGATAAGCGACAAGGGATTTGTCAGCATATCGAAGAAGAGCGTTAAACTTGCCGATAGCGTTGTATATCGAAACGTACAACACGAATAAGAAAGAAGAATCGCTCCTTTGCGTCCGAGCGGTATTGCAATGTTGCGATTTATAAAGTATAATTATATGTAATATATAAACAAAAACCGTATATACGCGTATACACGGAAGGGAAATATGGACGATTTGCTTGTAAAACTTCGCAAGATTTATCCTGCGAATTATGCGGAAATCAAGAAGGCGCACGACTTTGCCGAAGAAGCGCACCGCGGACAGAAGAGAAGTTCGGGTGAAGACTACTTCATACATCCTTGCGCCGTCGTTGAAATCCTTGCGGACTTCGGCTTTGACAGTTCAACGGTCATAGCCGCGTTTTTGCATGACGTTCTTGAAGATACGTCGGTGACTTACGAGCAACTTCGCGAAGAATTCGGCGACGAGATATGCGAACTCGTCGACGGCGTTACCAAACTCGACAAACTGCAATTCGTCAACAGAGAAGAAGCGCAGGCGGAAAACTTCCGCAAGATTTTCTTTGCAATGGCAAAGGATTTGCGCGTTATCATCATAAAACTTGCGGACAGATTGCACAATATGCGTTCTTTGCAATATCTTCCGCCCGAAAAACAGCAGCGCATAGCAAGGGAAACTTTGGATATATACGCCCCGCTTGCAGGCAGACTCGGTATTTCGTTTTTCAAGTGCGAACTCGAAGACCTTGCGATGAAGTATCTTTATCCGAGCGAATACAAGTATATTAAGGAGTCCGTCGACCGCAAAAAGAGCGAAAGACAAGGCTTTTTGAACGTAATTTGCAAGCAAATAGAAGAAAAACTCAAAGAAATGGGCATACACGGCGAAGTCAACGGCAGACCCAAGCATTTCTATTCGATTTTCAAGAAAATGCACAATCTGCATATCGACATCGACCAAATTTACGATTTGCTTGCGGTGAGAATCATCGTCGATTCCGTCAAGGACTGCTACACGATGCTTGGTGAAATCCACACGATGTGGAAGCCTATGCCGGGCAGATTCAAAGACTATATCGCAATGCCCAAAGCCAACAATTATCAGTCTTTGCACACGACTGTCGTCACTCCGTACAACGAAACCTTCGAGATTCAGATTCGCACCTACGAAATGCACCGTATCGCTGAATACGGTATCGCGGCGCACTGGAAATATAAGGAAGGCACGACGGGCAAGGATAGCGAACTTGACAGCAAAGTCCGCTGGCTTCGCGAAGTCATGGACGCTCAAAAGGATATAGACGGCGCAAAAGAGTTCATGGACGCCGTCAAAATCAACGTTTTCGACGACGAAGTGTTCGTGTTCACGCCAAAAGGAGACGTTTTCGATTTGCCCGTCGGCTCTACGCCGCTCGATTTGGCGTATAAGATTCACTCCGCAATCGGCAACAAGTGCATCGGCGCAAAGATAAACAAGCGTATGGTGCCGTTGTCCACGAAACTTTCAAACGGCGACATAGTTGAAATCATAACTTCAAATTCGTCGAAAGGTCCGAGTCTTGACTGGCTCAAATACGTCCATACCGCTTCCGCACGCTCGAAAATCAGAGCCTATTTCAAGAAAGAAAAGAAGGAAGAGAACATCGAACGCGGCAAGGATATGCTTGAAAAGGAAGCAAAACGCCGCGGATACGCACTCGGAGAAATCTTCACGCCCGACATTCTCGAAAGCATACTTCAACGCCATGCAATGAGCAGCGAAGAAGACTTGTATGCTGCAGTCGGCTACGGCGGACTTACGACGGCGCAGGTTTTGACCAAAATAATCGAAGGCTTCAAAAAAGAAGACAACACAAAGAAAGAAATCACGCCCGATATGGTGTCAACCGTCGAGCAAAAGCCGCATAAACACTCAAAGAGCGGCGTTCTCATCAACGGCAACGCAAACTTTACGGTGCGTATGGCGCAGTGTTGTTCACCAGTTCCCGGTGACGAAATCGTGGGATACATTTCTCGCGGCAGAGGCGTTTCCGTCCACCGCAAAGATTGCCCGAACGTCAAAGGAATGGAAGAAGAAAGACTCATTCAGGCAAGTTGGGACAGCGACGGAGACGAAAGTTTCAACGCAACGCTCATCATCGTCTCCGACAACCGAAGCGGTCTTCTCGCGTCCGTTACGGCTCAGATTGCAAACGCGCATCTCGGTATCGTCGGCGTAAACGCCAGAGTGGACGAAAAACTCGGTCTTGCGGAAATTTCCGTCACTGTGCAGATAAAAAAGGCAAGCGAACTGGAAGATTTGGTCAAGAAAATCAAAACAGTCCCGGGAGTGCTTGACGTAAAGAGATAAAATGAGCGACGTAAGATATTTTCACTTATACACGGGAAAACTCGACGAAAACGCGTATATCGTCATCAACGGCGACAAAGGTTTCGTCGTTGATCCGGGCGGTGAAGAGCAGGCTATAATCGACATTTTCAAGGGCGCGAAAGCAAGAATAGAAGCGATTTTGCTCACGCATGCGCATTTCGACCATATAGGCGGAGTCGCAAATCTCGTGAGACTTGCAAGCCTTGACGAAAACGGCAAGGAAGATGCGTCGTTTGCGCCGACGGTGTTTATGCACAGGTTAGACCTTGACAAAATCGGCTCGTATAAGAATATGGGCTTTTCTATGGGTGTAAAAGTCGAAAAATTCACGCCCGACGTGCTTTTGCAGGGCGGAGAAACTTTGGATATCGCAGGTTTGGAAGTCAAAGTGTTGCACACCCCGGGTCACTCGAAAGGCGGAGTTTGCTATATCGTAAAAGACAAAATATTCGTAGGCGACACCCTGTTTTTCATGTCATACGGCAGATACGATTTCTACGACGGCGATTTTCAGGAACTTAAAAACTCCATTATCAACAAACTGTTCAGACTCAAAGGCAACTATACGCTTTTGTCGGGACACGGCGAACCCACGACGCTCGAATTCGAAAGAAGAAACAATCCCATACTTACGGCAGAAGAAACTCCGCGCGCGGTTGACTGAAAATGATAAATCTAACCATATCAAACGACGAATACCTCAACGATCTTATGGAACTCGTTCGTCCTTTTGAAACAAGGACGAGCGACGATTTGTCAATCGACGTCGAGTATTCGGACGAGAAAGGAGGCATGAAAATCCGCATATCGTCGGACGCGCTCTGCGGATTTGTCAAAAATTATGCTTTCAACGTCGTCGCAAAAGACGAACTCGAAAGAAAAAGAATAGAAAAACGTTATCTCAAAATCGCCATTTATCGCACGTTGAGTTTTCTCACGGGCGTAAATTTGCCTTACGGTTGCCTTACGGGTATCCGTCCGACCAAACTTTATCTCGAAATTCAAAACGATGAAAAAAAATACGGGAAAACCGCTCGCGAAGTGTTTGAAAAAGATTATAGCGTGAGCGAAAACAAAGTGGAACTGGTTGAAAGAATAGTTGACGTTCAACGTCCTTTGCGCAACAAAACGAGCAAGGAATACGACGTTTTCGTGTTTATACCTTTTTGCCCGACGAGATGCGCGTATTGTTCGTTCGTAAGCCTTCCCATAGACAAACAAAAGAAACTCGTGCGCCCGTACGTCGATTGCCTTATCAGAGAACTCGAACAGACAAAAGAGTTGATTAGAAGCAAGAAAATTAAGGTCAGGGCGGTGTACGTCGGTGGGGGCACTCCGACGTCTGTCGGAGCGGAACTTCTTGACGAATTGCTTGCGCATTGCCATTTCGGCGGAAAGGAATTCACCGTTGAAGCAGGACGTCCCGACACTATAAACAAAGACGTTGCCGATGTTTTGAAAAAGCACGGAGTGACGAGAATTTCCGTCAATCCGCAGACCTTCAACGACAAGACTCTGGAGATTATCGGCAGACGTCATAAATGCGCGGATACGTACAACGCGTATATGCTTGTCAAAGACGATTTCGACGTGAATATGGACTTGATTGCGTGTCTTCCCGGAGAAACCTTTGAAGACTTCAAACGCTCCGTAGATATTGCCGTCGCACTCGCCCCCGCAAATATAACCGTGCATACGCTTTATATGAAAAAGGGCTCTGCGCTCAAACAGTGCGGATACGACAACACCGACTACGACACGGCGTCGAAAATGGTGGATTATGCGTATTCTAAACTGACGGAATCGGGATACGAGCCGTATTATATGTACCGTCAAAAGTATACGAGTGGCAACCTTGAAAACGTCGGATACGCAAAGCCCGGTAAGGCTTGTATTTACAATATCGACATCATGGAAGAAGACACGTCCATCATCGCAAACGGAGCGAACGCAATATCGAAGAAGTGGGACAAAAGACGCAATCTCATCACTCGTTGCGCAAACTACAAAGAGCCGCTCGAATACGTCAAACACATCGACGAAATGCTTGAAAGGCAGGCGCAATTTTGGAAATAAAAAAATCATTTCCGCAATGTTGCGAATTTTGTTTACTTTCATGGTTTTATATGTTAATATAACAAAAGTACTTTCGACTAGGTTTAGACAAAACTCCGAGTCTCCACTTGGTTGAAAGCGAATAAATTATCCAACGAAGGAGGCAAAACAATGGATAAAGCAGTAAAACAAGAAATCATCGCAAAGTACGCTCGCAAGGAAGGCGACACCGGTTCTCCCGAAGTGCAAATCGCGCTTTTGACCGCTCGTATTTCCGAACTCACCGAACACCTTAAGAATCACCCGAAAGATCACCACAGCCGTCGCGGTTTGTTGATGATGGTCGGTCACAGAAGAAGTCTTCTCAACTATCTTAAGGAAATGGACATCGAAAGATATCGTGCGATCGTCAACTCTCTCGGTTTGAGAAAGTAAAATTTTCGGGTGTGGTTTTTCCGCACCCGATTTTTTTTGCGGAAAGCGTTTTTCCGCTACGAAATAAGTAAAAAATAAAAACGTCGCAAAGCGACGATAAAGGGAATGACGGAATTCCCAGAAGGAGTATTTTATGGAAAAAAGAATTTTTAAGACAACGGTAGGCGGCAGAGAAATGACCGTCGAAACAGGCGCATACTGCGGACAATCCAACGGTTCTTGTATCGTTCGTTGCGGTGACACGGTCGTTATGGTCAACGCCACGATGAGCAAAGCACCCCGTGACGGTATGGACTTTTTCCCTTTGAGCGTTGACTACGAAGAGAAAATGTACGCAATCGGCAAAATCCCCGGCGGATTCAAGAAAAGAGAAGGCAGAGCAAGCGACAAGGCGATTTTGACTTCACGTCTTATCGACCGTCCTATTCGCCCGCTTTTCCCGAAGGGACTTTACAACGACGTCACCGTCATCGCAACGGTTTTGTCTGTTGACACCAACATTCCGCCCGAAGTTTTCGGCATGATCGGCTCTTCCGTCGCACTCTCTATAAGCGACATTCCTTGGACAGGTCCTACGGGCTCGGTCGTGGTCGGCTTGGTTGACGGTGAATACGTCATCAACCCCGACAGCGCACAACGCGCAAAATCCCGCCTTACTCTCAATCTCAGCGGCACGAAAGACGCAATCATGATGGTTGAAGCAGGCGCAGACGTCATCACCGAAAAAGAAATGCTCGGCGCAATCATGTTCGGTCATGAAGAAATCAAGAAAATCGTCGCGTTCATCGAAGAAATCCAAAAAGAAGTCGGCAAGCCCAAACTCGATATGGATCTCGAACATATCCCCGACGAAATCAACGAGAAAGTTCGTGCATACGCAAACGAAAAGATGGACTACGTTCTCGAAGCGTTCGACCGCTATGAAAGAGAAGACAGAGAAGAAGCTCTCAACGAAGACGTTCTTGCTCACTTCGCAGACGATTTCAACGACGAACCCAAGAAAATCAAATTCATTCTCGACAGCCTTTACTATCTCAAGAAAGAAAAAGTCCGTGCAAAGATTCTCGACAACGGCGTACGTCCCGACGGCAGAACTCTCACCGAGATTCGTCCTATTTGGTGCGAAGTCGGCATGCTCCCCAGAGTCCACGGCAGTGCAGTGTTCACTCGCGGACAAACTCAGGCTCTCACCACTTGCACTCTCGGCACGATAAGCGAAGCGCAAAAACTCGAAGGTCTCGACGACGATTTCTACAAGAGATATATGCATCAATACAATATGCCTGGTTACTCCACGGGTGAAGCGAAAGCACTCAAGAGCCCTGGCAGACGTGAAATCGGTCACGGCGCACTCGCAGAACGCGCTCTCGAACCCGTTCTTCCCAGTGAAGAAGAATTCCCGTATGCAATCCGCACGGTATCCGATATTTTGAGCTCCAACGGTTCAACGTCACAAGCGTCCGTTTGCGGCAGCACGCTCGCACTTATGGATGCAGGCGTTCCCATCAAAGCACCCGTCGCAGGTATCGCTATGGGTCTTATCAAGAACGAAGAAAGCCACAAAGTCGCAGTGCTCACCGACATTCAGGGCCTTGAAGACTTCCTTGGCGATATGGACTTCAAAGTCGCAGGTACGACGGAAGGTATCACGGCAATCCAAATGGATATCAAGATCAAGGGCATCGACGAAGAGATTCTCACTCGCGCTCTGGAACAAGCAAGACTCGGCAGACTAGAAATTCTCGGCAAGATGCTTGCAACGCTTCCCGCACCGCGTGCAGAACTCAGCAAGTTCGCTCCCAAGATCGTGTCCTTCTCCATCGATCCCGATAAGATTCGTGACGTCATCGGCACGGGCGGAAAAACCATCAACAAGATCATCGAAGACACCGGCGTCAAGATCGACATCAACGACGAAGGCACTATATTCGTGGCATCCAGCGACGACGTAGCCATCAAGAAAGCGCGCACCATCATCGAAAACATCGTTCGCGACGTTGAAGTTGGCGACGTGTATGAAGGCAAAGTCACCAAAATCATGGAAAACGACAAAGGACAATTTGGCGCATCCGTCAACTTTGCTCCCGGCAAAGACGGAATGATCCACATCTCCAAGCTCTCCGATCAGAGAGTTGAGAAGGTCACCGACGTCGTCAACGTCGGAGACATCGTTCTCGTGAAAGTCATCAAGATCGACGAGAAACATAGGGTGGATCTTCGCCTTAAAGAAGTCATCTCCAAAGCCTAAACGCACAGTTTAGCGAACAACTTCGGCAGAGTCCCTTGCTCATCAACTCATGTACTAAATGTACATTAGGGTTGCTGTTCAAGGGGCTCTTTCTTGTTCTTCATCTAAACTGTGCGTTTAGGGTATGTAGAATGTGATGGCGAATAACTGCGTCAACACCGCCACCACAAACAGTCATGTACAGCAAGTACACTCCTGTCTGTGTTTGGCGGTGTTTCCTTGTTCTTCATCCGAACAAAAGCCGTCATTGCGGCAACGGCATCGCTTGCTTGCAAGCAACGCCGAGAGCCGCATTAGGCTTGTTGTTCTACTAACCGCGCCGAAAATCTTTGCTATCAGTTCGAACACGGACAAAAACTCCTGCCGCAATTTCGCAAGATTGTCTGCTTGGTGGTTCGATTGGGTGGGGACACCCACACCCGATTTGAAATAATCGAAAACGTATAAGTTTTACATTCTATCAAATCTTCAATTAACAACTTCAAATCACGTTGCTTACGATGTCGGCTGTCAGACCTTGCGCCGAGATGTATTCGAGAATTTTTGGTAGGGCGGTGACGGTGTCGTCTGTTGGGTGCATAAGAATTATATCGCCTGCTTTCAAGTTATTCGTTGCGCGTTCGAATATTAGATTTGCGTCATGGTCACGCCAGTCTATCGTATCGCTTGTCCACATTATCACCTTGTATCCCATGTCCTTGCAGACGATGAACATGTTTTCCCCCATACTGCCGCTCGGTGGAGCGAATAGTTTTGAATTTTTGTAGTCGGGAAGTGACGACAAAGCGTTGTCGATAAGTCTTTCGGTGACTCTGATTTCGTCGGCGTTGCTCTTCACGTTCAGTTCTGCGTGGTCGCGATGAGAATATCCGTGATTTCCTATTTCAAAGCCGTTAGATGATAGTTTTAGAAGCGTATCGGCGTTTTTTGCGACCCAACATCCACCCACGAAAAACGTTGCTTTCGCACCGTGATCGTTGAGAATTTCCGCTATTTTCAGCACGTTGTCCGTGCGCTCGTACACGTTGAAAGTCAGTGCGACTTTTCCCGATTCCTTGTTGCCTTCGTATATGGCGTTGTTGACTGTCAGCACGTCGCTTTTTTCGGGATAAGCGGCAACGAAAGCCACCGCAAACGACATAAGCAGCGTTGCGATTATGACAAAATTTGCGCAAAAAGTACGGAACTTAATTTCATTCATACCATAAAATATGATTGCGCTTATCAATCTATGTGTTATAATGTCCGTATGCAAAAAATGATAAATTTCCCAAGCGGGCTTAAACTTGTATTTGTTCAGAACACAGCCGTCAGGTCGGTTGCGCTCGGCGTATTCGTCGGCGCAGGCGTAGTGCGTGAAACTCCCGAAATCAACGGAATATCTCACTTCATAGAACACATGGTTTTCAAAGGCACGAAAACTCGTTCCAGTTTCGATATCGTCAACGAAATTGACTCTATCGGTGCGCAAATCAATGCGTATACGGCAAAAAGTTATACGTGTTTTCACACTGTTTCGTTGGATACTAACGTTGAAAAATGCGCAGACGTGCTTTCGGATATGTATTTCAATCCCGCATTCGACCCTATCGAACTCGAAAAGGAGCGCAGGGTTGTCATCGAAGAAATCAACGAGAGTGAAGATACACCCGACGATTTGTGTCTTGAACGCCTTATGAGCAACTTTTTCAAAGGATGCACGCTTGAAAAGATCATTCTCGGCACGAAAAAGACGTTGAAATCCATGACGAGCGAGACCTTGCGAGCGTATCACGCAAAGCATTACGTCGCACCAAACACGATTGTTTCCATTGCCGGCAATATGACCGTCGAGCAAGCCGTTTCACTCGTGGAAAAATATTTCGAGAGCAAGTTTGAAAAAGGCGTGAAATACGACGCGCAACCAGTCAACGTGCGTCCCGAACATTCGACGTCCTGCAAGAAGAAAAAAGACATCGAACAAAGCCATATCGCGTTTGCGTTCCCGTGCTATCCGTACAACGACGACAGGGGAGTCGCTATGCAACTTATGTGCATAATTTTCAGCATGGAAATGTCGTCAAGACTTTTCCAAAGCGTCAGAGAAAAGCACGGACTTTGCTATACGATTTACGGCTATCCGTCCGCATACGAGAAGAACGGTGCCTTTATAATCTACACGTCAACAAGCCCCGAAAACGCCTTGAAAGCGGTGCACGCAATCAGGGAAGAAATAGATCTTTTGCTCGAAAAAGGCGTGAGTGAGCAGGAACTCGAAAAAGGCAAACAACAACTCAAAACGTCGCTTGTTCTCGGGCAGGAAAGTACTTCCGCAATGATGCGAACTTTCGGTGCGCACGCCGTTCAAACCGGACAACTTTATGACTTCGATACCCGCATATCAATGATAGACCAAACTACCGCCGAAGACGTTTTGCGTGCTTCGCGTGAAATCTTTGATTTCACGAATGTGTGCAGTAGTATTGTATCTCGTTTCGACGACATCGACATCAAAAACGCGCTAAATAGCGACTGACTTTGGACGCGATTGACGCAAAGCGTAACAATCGCTATTCCCTCACTCTGTTCCTTACAGTGCCCTGAGCCTGCCAACTCATGTACTACATGTACATTAGGGTTGTCATTCTCGGGGCACTTTCGCGTCATTCATCTATTTAGCGCATTTTTTAGAAAACGCCAGTAGCGAATAACATCGGACGCGATTGACGCAAAGCGTAACAATCGCTATTCCGTCACTTCGTTCCTGACAACACCCATCCGCTCCAAAATCACGTACCCAATGTACGTTGGGTTTTGTTTTGGATGGGTGTTTTCTTGTTTTTCATCTCAATATCGCGTTTTTATGTTGCGTGTTATCCTACTAAAAAAAATTAATTATTAATTGTTCATTATTAATTATTAATTCAAATTCGGCTATCTAACCTTGTCAAAAAATATACGATAATTTTTCTCTTTCTTTTCTCTTGAAAACGCGTCTTGTTTGTGGTATAATTTTCAATACTAATATTATATATTACTAGGAAGGTAAACCTTGGAGAATACAAGACAAGCAAAAGCGAATAGGGGCAACAGGATTGCGGCGGGCATTTTGGTCATCATAGTGTCGCTTTTCTGTTTCTTATCTTTGGTCGGAGCGTTGGGCGGAGTCGGCAGAATGGTGTACGGTTTTCTAGCGGGATTTTTCGGTCTTGCGGCGTACGCATATTTTCTTATGGGACTCATCATCGGCATTGCCGTGACTTTCAACGTGAGAGTGAAGATGCGCCCTTCAAAAGCAATCATGTATTTCGGCTTGCTTATCATCGGCATTTTTGCACTGCACATTTACACGTCAAGCGCACACATCATCGGTGCTGACTGGGGCGGATATCTTCTCAACTGCTACAACAACACCAACACCGCAGGCGGTATGCTTTTCGGTATACTCGCATTTCCGCTTATGAAACTCATCACGTCGGTGGGGGCGTTGGTCGTTGTGTGCGTGGCGTTTTTTATCCTTGCGTTTTTTGCGATATTTCCGTCAATCAAGCGCAACGTCACTTACACCGTTGCCGACAAGTCGGACAGACAAAGGCAAGTTGCCAATCAAAGCAAGCCCAAACAAAAACGCAATCTTTTCAAGAAAAAATCAAAACAGGAACAGATCGCAAACGGAAGACTTATCGACGCGCAAAACGCGCCTATTCTCACCGATTTTTCAAATCCGCAAAAGGATTTGTACGTCGTTGACGTAAACAGCGACGACAGAGAAAGAGTTGGGGATAAAAAGGCTCTCGGCGCAGACGGATACAAGCCCATAGGATTCAATCCGCTTTATCCGAATGCAAGCGGAAACATCGAAGACGAGCAAAAACGTCCGTACAATCCGGAGCAATTCTCACCGCGCGGCATAGCAAAGGACATTCTTTTCGGTTCCGGTCCGAGCAAAGACAATCTTGCGCGCTTCGGCTCGGCAAGCGACCCGAAAAACGCGCTCGGCAACGTTTCTCCCTCTTACAGCGCAATGCGCAGAAACGAGCTTAAAAACAAACTCGGCATAGACACCACGTCCAGTGCGATCAAAGAAGACTTTATGTCTAGATACCGCGCGTCCTATCAGCAAGACGACAAGGCGGCAAAACCTGCCTTGCAGGCGGCAGAGCAAGAAAGCGCAACGAGCAAGATTCAATCTCCGCTCGATTTCAAGCGTGATTTCAATGCGTTGAAACAAGAGCAGACTCAGCGTTTCGGCGAGATGTATGCAAAGCCCGAGTTTGAAGCGGGAGTGCATCTCGAACAACAAGACGAAGCGTGTCTCATTGCAGAACCCGTCAAGAAAGAAGTTGTCAAGCCCACGAAAGTTGTCGGCGGCGGAGACGCAATAAACGCAACCATACAAAAAGCGCAGAACGCAACGGGACAATCTCAGGTCAACGTGGGGATGCTCGGCGCGCTCAACAGAGCGATTTCGGGTGAAGAACCGCCCAAGCCCGTCGTGAAAGAAGAGATAACTTCCGAAGCGTACGACAAACCGAAGACGGATATGGTGTATATCGCTCGTGACGGAGCGGAAACTCAAAAAGCACCTGCCGCCGTTTCTCAAAAAGCGAAAAACGACATCACCAAGAGTGAACAAAAGCAGGCCGAAGTTCAACCGCCCGTCGTTCAACCAAAGAAAAATCAGAGTGTCGAAGACGCTGACAGAAGCGGATACAAGCCCGTTCAAGGAGAGACCAAAATCCCGAGAGCGTTTGCACAGACTGCGGTCACGAAAGAAGAGCCGTCAGAGAACACGGAAGTCAACTATTTCGGCGGCATAGGCAAATCCAAGCCGATTGCAAAACCATACGAAATGAGTAAGGCTACGCTTGAAAGTCAGCGCGCGAAATACGTTGACGACGACAAGACAGTCGGCGGTGAAGTGCCAAGTGCCCCCGCACCTGTTCAGCAGAAAGTTACGGGCGGCGATATGTCGAGAAGTGCGATTCAGTCTACGACCGCAATCGCAAAGCAATCGGCAAAGAACATCGAAAACGCCGAAGTCAACGCTCGTATCCAGAATATAAAACAAGCAATCAAAGAAACTCCGCAAATGGGGCAATACGAACGTGAAGCACTCATGCGCGAAGAGAAGATGAATGCGGCAAAGAGTCGCGGTTTGCAAAAGGACGACGCCCCCAAGACCGTAAAAGCGGAAAAGAGCGAAAAACAACGTCTCACGCAGGTCAACGTGGATCAGGCAATATCTCAAGCCACGCCGAAACGCCCTTACGTTGCTCCGCCCATGAGCCTGCTCGTTCCGCCTGCTCCCGAAGTGGATCAAAACGAAGACTACGAGCAAAAGAAAGAACAGATCATCGGAACGCTTTCTTTCTTCAATATTGCGAGTGAAGTGATCGACATCATGGTCGGTCCGACGTTTACGATGTACAAATTGCGTGTCGAGATGCCGCGCGGAAGGACGATCAACTACATTTCCACGCTTGAAAACGATATAGCGATGAAGATGGAAGCGGAAAGCGTGCGTATAATTGCGCCTATCCCGGGCGAAAATGCCGTCGGTATCGAAGTTCCTAACAAGCATCGCCGCAACGTAAACTTGTCCGAGATTATCGGCTCTCCCGAGTTTAACGGATCAAAAGATCCCAACACGTTTGCGCTGGGCAAAAACTTGTACGGTCAATCAAAGGTTGTGCTTGTCAGAAAGTTGCCACACGTGCTTATTGCAGGCGCGACCGGCGCAGGCAAGAGCTGCTGCATAAACTCAATCATAGTCAGCTTGCTCTACAAAGCGTCACCCGATGACGTGCGTCTTATCCTTATCGACCCCAAACGTGTGGAACTTAGTATCTATGCAGGCATTCCGCATCTTCTTATGGACGAGATAATTTGCGACACAGACAAGGCTATACGTGCGCTCAACTGGACGATAACCGAGATGGAACGTCGTATCAAATATCTTGCGGAAGTCAACTATCGCAATATCGAAGAATACAACGAAGATTGCGTGAAGAACGGCTATGAAAAGATGCCGAGAATCGTCATCATCGTCGACGAATTTGCAGACCTTATGTCAACCGGCAAGAAAGCGGTTGAAGACACCGTAAACCGCATTGCAAGACTTGCGCGTGCAGTGGGCATACACCTTGTGCTTGCAACGCAAAGACCGTCCGTTGATGTTATCAGCGGCACGATCAAAAACAATTTCCCTGCGCGTATCGCATTCAAAGTCACGTCGAGCTTTGACAGTAAAACGGTGCTTGACAGCGTTGGTGCGGACAAATTGCTCGGTAACGGCGATATGTTGTTTATGTTGCCGGGAGCGAGCGCGCTCGAACGTATGCAAGGCGCATACATCTCCAACGAAGAAGTCAAGGACATCGTGGACTTTGTCAAGGCAAAGAACGACGCGTACTTTGACAACAACATCAAGGACGCAATCTTCAAGGAGAAGGAAGAAGAGAAGCCGCAAGGAAACGGCAACACCCACGCCAACGACCGCAACAAGATTCCGCCCGAACTTTACGACGTGCTCGAACTCGGCATACAACTTCGCGAAGAGCAGGACGCGCCTATCAGCATATCTTTCCTGCAACGTCGTATGGGCTTCGGCTGGCCTAAGGCGGCAAAGATTTACGACCTTATGGACAGAATGGGATATCTCTCTCCCGACGAACACGATCCGAAGAAGAAGAAAGTCAACATCACTTACGAAGAACTGGCAAATCTGCGTGCAGAAGCCGAAAAGGAAGACGAAGAATGAAAATCGGAGCAATATCGCTCGGTTGCGATAAAAACAGAGTAGACACCGAGAAGATGCTTTCAAGGCTCGTCGGCGGCGGACATACGCTCGTTGGCAGCGAAGAAGAAGCGGACGTCATAATCGTCAATACCTGCGCGTTTATCGACAAGGCAAAAGAAGAATCGATAGACGAGATTTTGAACGCAATTTCCGCAAAAAAGGCGGATAAAAAGAAAAAAGTCATCGTCACAGGTTGTCTTGCTCAACGTTATGCCGATACGATAAAGGAAGAATTTCCCGAAGTCGACGCCGTTCTCGGAATAGCGGACTACGACAAAATGCTCGAAACGGTGCAGGAAGTCGAAAACGGAGAGCGAGTTTTTTCTCACGATTGCAAAGACGGATTTTATTCGGGCAGAGTGCTGACAACTCCATATCACTACGCATATCTCAAAATCGCGGACGGATGCAACAACCATTGCACTTATTGCGCGATTCCGTCAATACGCGGCAAATATCGTTCGGAAAAAATGCAGGATTTGCTCTCCGAAGCGCAGAAACTTTCGGACGACGGAGTGAAAGAACTCATTCTCGTTGCGCAGGACGTGACGAGATACGGCACGGATTTTGACGGAAAGCCGCACCTTATAGAATTGCTTGACGAACTCTCAAAACTCGATTTCGAGTGGATACGCCTTTTGTATCTCTATCCCGAAATGGTGGACGACGCACTCATCGAGTACATAAAAAACAGTCCGAAAGTGGTGAAGTACGTAGACGTGCCTTTGCAACATATTGACGATACGGTGCTTAAACGTATGAATCGTCGTACGAACGAAAAGAGCGTGAGAGAGTTGATTGCAAAACTCAAATCCGCAGGTATGACGGTGCGCACCACGTTCATTTGCGGTTTCCCGGGAGAAACGAAAGAACAATTCGAGAAACTCAGACAATTCGTCAAAGACACCGAATTCGATTATGCGGGATTTTTTGCCTATTCGAGAGAAGAGGGGACGCCTGCCGACAAACTCGACGGACATTTGCCCGAAAGAACAAGGGAAAAACGCGCTGAAGAACTCAAAAAGTTGCAAGAAAAAATCATAGAAAAACACAACGCTTCGCTTGTCGGTAAGACGGTGAAAGTGATATACGACGACATCGATTATGACAGACAGTCTTTTGTGGGCAGAACTCAATCGCAAGCACCGGACATAGACAACGTCGTATATTTCACGTCGGAAGACGAAGTGAAGATAGGCAATTTTTACGATATCGAGATTGTAGGCTCGACAGGCGTGGATTTGGTAGGGAGAGTGAAACAATGAAAATCACTTTGGCAACGAAAATCACGATTGCAAGAATAATTCTAATAGTGCCGACGGTGGCAATGTTCATCGTGGCGGAACTTCTCACGGGTGTGAGCACTGCAACGCATATCGCGCTTCTTGCGGTGGCGGCGTTCTTGTTTGCGGTGTGTTGTGCAACCGACTTTATAGACGGTCATATCGCAAGAAAGACCAACACGGTGTCAATGCTCGGCAAGTTTTTAGACCCGCTCGCAGACAAAGTCGTCATCGTGGTTATGCTCTTTCTCATCGTTCTTTTCAAAGACGGACTCTCGATGGGCGGTGTGTATCCGTACAATGCGCTTGTCATAGCGATACTTTCGGGCATCATTTTGTCGAGAGAACTTATGATAGGCGTTTTCCGCTCCATTGCGGCAAGTCGCGGTCTCGTGCTTGCGGCGGACATCTACGGCAAGGTGAAGACGGTTATGCTCGACATAGGCGTGACGCTTCTTATGCTTGCAGGCGTGCATTACATAATCGGCTGGATAGGCACGATAGTGTTCTATATCGGGGCGATTTTGGCGGTTTACAGCGGCTTCAACTACGTTTTCAAAAACAAGCAGGTTCTCAAACAGGACGACGAAGAAAACAAAAAGCAAGACGAAGCCGAGCAAGAAAAAGCGTAAGACTGTTTTGAGTGCGATTTTATGATATGCGCTTGACGTTGATTTGACGGTTGAGTGCGTTAGAATATCGAAAAACGAAATTAAGGCGTAATATGGCAAACTGTTGCGAGACTATCAAAATATGCGGATTAAGCGACGAAGAGATTGCGGAAAGACTTAAAAAGTTCGACGGTTTCGGCGTTGATTTTTCCGTGAAAGAAGATTGTCTCGATGCCGCTATAACCATGAAATCGACGGGGGACAGAACCACGTTCGAAATGGTGAAGAGCAGAGTTTACAATGCCTTTGAAGAAGAAGTGTATTCGGCAGTCGACGGCGTTCTCGAAGATATTGCGGCTAAACTTCTCAAAATGAACAATCGCACGCTGGCGGTTGCCGAAAGTCTCACGGGCGGCGAAATCTGTTCAAGACTTACGGCGATACCCGGCATAAGCGCAAACTTTTACGAAGGTATCGTATGCTACAATCGCGGCTCTAAAATGGACAGACTCGGAGTGCCGAAAGCGGTGCTCGGAGAATACGGCGCGGTGTCGAGAGAAACTGCGTACGCAATGGTGAAAGGTCTTTGCAGAAGACCCGTTGACATTGCGCTTGCGACCACAGGGCTTGCAGGCCCTGCAGGAGACGAAGGAAAACCCGTCGGACTTGTGTATATAGCAGTCGGCGGCGGAGACTTCATAACCGTGTTTGAAAGGAAGTTTTCGGGCAGTCGCAACGAGATAAGAAAAGCCACTTCAAACGTTGCGTTGTTTTATCTGATAAGGTATCTGAAAGGCGACATTCTAAGACTGTAAAGAAAAACGCGTTAATGTACCGATTTCGGGACATAGAACGTTATATAATAAACTTGAAAAAAGGGATCGCCCGACGGGCGAACGGATATAAAGGAGAAACACTATGGCAGACAAAGTTCAAGACAAATCCACCGATAGAGCGCACAATTTGCAACTCGCTCTTGCCAAAATCGAGAAAGATTTCGGCAAAGGTGCGGTTATGCGTCTCGGCGAGACCGAAATTCCCAAAGTCGAAGCGATTTCGACGGGCTGTTTGACGCTCGACGTGGCACTCGGCATCGGCGGAATTCCGCAAGGAAGAATCATCGAAATATACGGTCCCGAATCTTCGGGCAAAACGACGGTCGCGCTTCACTGCGTGGCGGAAGTGCAAAAGAAGGGCGGCACTGCGGCGTACGTTGACGCAGAACACGCACTCGACCCCATTTACGCGTCAAAACTCGGCGTAAATCTCGACGACCTTTACATTTCACAGCCCGACAGCGGTGAACAAGCACTTGAAATCGTCGAAACGCTCGTCAGAAGCGGCGCAATCGACATCATTGTCATCGACTCCGTTGCCGCGCTTACTCCGCAAGCGGAACTCGACGGCGATATGGGTGACAGTCACGTTGGTATGCAAGCTCGTCTTATGTCGCAGGCACTTCGCAAGATCACGGCGGCGACTTCCAAGAGCAAATGTACGCTCATTTTCATCAACCAATTGCGTGAAAAGATCGGCGTTATGTACGGCAATCCCGAGACCACGACGGGCGGCAAAGCACTTAAATTCTATTCTTCCGTGCGTATCGAAGTGCGCAAGGCAGACACAATCAAAGACGGCAGCGACATCGTTGGCAACCACGTCAAAGCAAAAATAGTAAAGAACAAAGTCGCACCGCCGTTCAAAGTTGCGGAATTCGACATTATGTACGGCACTGGCATTTCCAACATGGGATGTGTGCTCGATCTTGCGGTTGAAAACGGCTTCATTCAAAAGAGCGGAAGTTGGTTCAGTTACAACGATGAAAAGATCGGACAGGGCAGAGACAAGGCAATGGATTTCTTGAAGGCTCACCCCGAAGTGTTTGAAGAAATCGACGCGAAAATCCGCGAAAAATACGAGATGAACTGACGTATTTTCAAGATTAAGTGTCAAAACGGTTGAAAAATTAAAAAATATCGCTTTTTCGCATTGCGAAAGGCGATTTTTTTTACCGCCCCCGTTGACGAAACGCTATAAATAGTATATACTTTATATCGACAAAACTATATATTGGAAACAATGTTTGGTATAGATAAAGTTCAATAAGATTTCGCATGGGCGCGATTTTGCCCGACGGATATTTTGATACGCCGTATTTTTGCTTTCATTTGTGGTTTTGATTATATATATGGAGGTCCACTATGACCGGCAATTTTAATTCATTGCTTGCCATTTCGATGGGTGGTGCGGCAGGTATCGCTGCGGCAGTCGCTCTCATCGTTGGCGCACTCGTCGGCTGGCTTGTTTACAGACTCTATTCTCAAAACAAAATCGGCAACGCGAAGCGCGAAGCGGCAAGAATAGTCGAAGAAGCCAATCTCGAAGCGAAGACCATTCGCAAAGACGGCTTGCTCGAAGCAAAAGAAACTATGAACAAAATGCGCGTCGAGTTTGAAAACGAGACCAAAGAGCGCAAACAGGATTGGCAACGCACCGAAAACCGCTTGGCACAAAAGGAAGCGGCACTTGACAAGAAAGAAGACGTTCTCGACAAAAAGGACGCAACTCTTGACAAGAAACTCGACGACGTCGAAAAATCTCAAAAACAAATCGAAGAAACCAAGGAACGCCTTAAAGGCATCGAAGCGGAACTCAACAATTCGCAAGAAAAGATGCAAAAGGAACTCGAAAGAGTTGCGGGCATGACCAAGGAAGAAGCATCGCAGGAACTCAAAGAAGCATTGCTTGACGGTGTGAAAAAGAGTGCCGCACAAGACGCAAAGAATCTCATCGCAGAAGCAAAAGACAATGCGGTGAAGGAAGCGCAAAACATCATATCTCAAGCGATTCAACGTTGTGCGGCTGATCACGCAACCGAAAACACCGTCTCCGTCGTCGCTCTTCCCAACGACGAGATGAAGGGCAGAATCATCGGCCGCATGGGCAGAAACATCCGTGCGCTGGAATCTGCAACCGGCGTCGACCTTATCATCGACGACACGCCCGACGTCATCACTCTCTCAAGTTTCGATCCCGTAAGAAGAGAAGTCGCAAGACTTACGCTTGAAAAACTTATCACCGACGGACGTATTCACCCCGCACGCATCGAAGAGATGGTCGACAAGGTGAGAAAAGAAGTCGAAGCAGGCATCAAAGAAGCAGGCGAAGAAGCGGCGTTTGAAGTGGGCGTTCATGGCTTGCACCCCGAAATCATCAAGATTCTCGGCAGACTCAAATACCGCACAAGTTACGGACAAAACGTGCTTAAACACTCAATCGAAGTCGCGTCTCTTGCGTCTGTCATGGCGGCAGAACTCGGCGTAGACCCAAGAGTTGCAAGAAGAGCAGGTTTGTTGCACGACATCGGCAAAGCCGTCGACCACGAACTTGAAGGCACGCACATCCAACTCGGCGTAGACATCGCAAAGAAGTATAAGGAAAGCCCCGAAGTCATTCACGCAATCGCGGCGCACCACAACGACATCGAACCGCAAACAATCTCGGCGGTGCTCGTTCAGGCGGCGGACGCAATTTCAAGTGCAAGACCCGGCGCAAGACGCGAATCCGTCGAAACTTACGTCAAACGTATCGAAAAACTCGAAGATATCGCAAAATCCTTTGACGGCGTCGAACAAACGTTTGCAGTGCAAGCGGGCAGAGAAATCAGAGTTATGGTCAAGCCCGAACAAGTCAACGACGCAAGCACGGTTTTCCTTGCAAAAGAGATTGCACAGAAACTCGAAAACGAACTCGAGTACCCAGGACAAATCAAAGTCAACGTCATCAGGGAAGTGCGCAGCGTAGAATACGCCAAATAAGCGAAAACCAATGACAAATCCGCATATTGCAAGGCAAAATAAAAGCGAAAACTTGCAATATGCGATATAAGGTGCTAAAATGATTAAAAAGCATCTTAAATCAAGAAAACATATTTAGGAGAATACAACTATGGCACAAATTATGGCAGGCGATTTGAGAAAGGGCGTAACTTTCCTTTATGACAACAAGATTATGACCGTCGTCGATTTCTTGCACGTCAAACCGGGCAAGGGCGCAGCGTTCGTCCGTATGAAGATGAAAAACGTCGTCACCGGCGCAGTGCTTGAACAAACGTTCAACCCCACCGAAAAATTTGAACTTGCTCACATCGAGACCAAGACGATGGAATATCTCTACAACGACGGAGAATTCTATTATTTCATGGACGCAGACACTTACGAACAAATTCCGCTCAACCACAGCCAAGTGGAAGATGCACTCAACTTTGTCAAAGAGAACATGAACGTCACCATGAAGTTCTTCCAAGGCGCACCGTTCTCCGTTGAACCGCCAAACTTTGTCGAACTTCTCATCACCGTTTGCGAACCCGCAGTTGCAGGCAATACCGCCACCAACGCAACAAAACCCGCAACCGTCGAAACAGGCTATGAACTTCAAGTTCCTATGTTTGTCAACGAGGGTGATACTATACGTATTGATACACGCACCGGCGAATACATGTCAAGAGTCTAAAACAGCGAATAACTGTGTCAAAGCCACGCTCCCGTCAACTCATGTACGCATAGTACATTAGGGTTGCCGTGAGCGTGACTTTTCCTTGTTCTTCATCTGTTTCAGACTCTTGACTTATATAAAAAAATTTAGTGGTTGCCCTGCAAGGACTTTTTCTTGTTCTTCATCCGTTTTATATGCGAGATAACAGTTCTTCATCTAAACTTCGCGCTCAAATACTCTGAAACAGCGAACATCTTAAAAGTTTGAAGCGATTAGCATCCTAATTTAACAAAATAGCAGGAGAATTAAATGGACATTCGTGAAAAAATAATAAAAAATTATCCTTTGGATAAAAAGATTGATTGTGCGTTGGATTGTTATATGCTCGCAAAGAAAAGATACCTGATATTTTGGAATGGTTTAGTATCCAAAAATTCAATGGGTAAGATTTTAATGGATTTGGGAAATATGACTGACAATTCTGTTTTTTCGGAATGGAAAACTTTAATAGTTGTCGGAAAAACCACCGATGTTTTCAAAAAGAAAGAGTTGTCTTATTTTAACGGAGTAAATACTTTTGTCGTGTTTTATTTGATTGATGAAGAAAAAGATAGAACTTATATGGATGATTCCTGGATTTTTGCGCTTGGCTTAAATTATAAAAAATATGTAAAAATAATCAACGAAATTTTGAAGAACGAGTAAATACTTGCTTGTATATCAATAAACTAATCGATTTATCGAAATCAAGAGCGGAGACGCTCTTTTTTTATGCGAAAAATGTCTTATTTTGCGGTGGTGCAAGTAAGGCTTTTTTAAGTCATATATTTTTGTATGCTTGAAAATTTGGTTGGGGCGAATATTGCGCGTGCGGTCGGAGACGAGAACAATCTCACCGAAATTCGTATGCGTATTTCTCGGCCTTTGACATATTGCACTGTTAAAGGGGAGAGAAAGGTCGCAAAAGCGTACGGCTCGCCGTATGTCGTGTCGCAAAAGGACATCGACGACGTGCTTATGCGAGCAACGAATATGTCGGTTTATTCCGCATCAGACGAGATGAAAAAGGGATATATTCCGTTCGGCTCGTATCGTATAGGCATCGGCGGTGAAGGCGTATCCGACGGCGGAAAATTGCTTGCAATGAAAAACGTGTCTTATCTTGTCGTGCGTATACCCCATCAAATGAAGCACGTTGCAGACGAAATCGTCGGTGAAGTGATGAGCGAAGGCGTATTGTCAACGCTTGTGATTTCGCCCACGGGAGCGGGCAAGACCACGATGCTCAGAGAGCTTGCAAGGCTTGCGTCAAAAGACAAAAACGTCGTGATTATCGACGAGAGATACGAACTTTGCGCCGTATCTCACGGCGCGGCGAATCTTGACGTCGGGGATTGCGAAATTGTGAGCGGAGTGCCGAAAGTCGTTGCGTATGAAAACTGCATAAGGGCGATGAATCCGGACGTTATTGTAACCGACGAGTTGTTTTCTCCAAACGAAGTTGCGGCGATATGCGACGTGGTGCGCTGCGGCGTCAGGGTGTTTGCGTCCGTGCACGGTGAAAGCGTTGAAAAAGTTTTGTCAGATTTCCGCTTTTCTCCGCTTGCGGAAGCGTTCGATTTTGCGGTGTCGCTGTCAAAAAGTCCTATTGGCAAAATCGTTGAAAAGGTGCGACTATGAGCGACGTATTGCGGCTCATTGCAGGCGGACTTATTGCACTTTGTTTGTCGTATATAGGCGTGTTGATAAAAAGAAGGTATGCAAAAAGAGTCGAGTTTTTCAAATCTGCAAGCGATTTCGTAGTCGTGCTTACGACCGAGCTTTCCATGCGAAAAACGCCCGTGCCCGAGATAATACAAAAGTTTTTGCAGGGAAGAAAAGGAGAGTTCGAGACTGCGCTTCGTGCGTGGCAGACGAGCGCGAAAAAGGGAGAGACGAGAATTGACGTATTTGAGAAAAACGCAATTCCGCTTCTCAAAACCGAAGAAAAAAAAGAGTTGTTCGATTTTTTCGACGGAATGGGAAAGACCATGCTTGACGAGCAACTTGCTCATGCGGCATATTATGCGAAGCGGTTCGAGCAAGCAAAAACGAAATGCGAAGACGAGAACAAAAGACTTGGCGGAACGTACTTCAAGTTGTGCGTATTGCTTGGACTTGCGGTGCTTTTGATACTGGCATAAGGTGAGATATGGACGTAAATATAATTTTGAAAATTGCAGGAGTGGGGTTGTTGACGGCAATCGTGTGCGTGATACTCAAAAAGACCGACCGAGACGAAATTGCCACGTTTGCCACGCTTGCGGGGCTTATCATCGTTGCGGTGCTCGTGATAGATATGCTCGGCGGCTTGTTTGACACGTTGCGCTCGATTTTGTCGCTGTACTAGTCATGATATTCAAACTCATAGGGATAGCAGTGATAGGAGTGATTGTCATCACGCTTCTTAAATCCGCAAAGCCTGAATTTGCGGTGTTTGCAACCATAGCGACGGGAGTCGTTATGGTCATCACCATGTTGTCCGCGCTTCGCGACGTTGTCATCGCTTTTGACGGTATAGTCGAAAAGAGCGGAATAGACGACGCCGTTTTCTCAGCGGTGCTTAAAATCATAGGCATAGGCTATCTCACCGAATATTCTTCGTCGCTTGCAAGCGACGCCGGGTGTCCGTCTATTGCGCAAAAGTTGCAGTTTGGCGGCAAAATAGTGATTTTTCTTATGAGTATATCAATCGTTACGTCGCTTATCGACGTGGTGTCGGCTCTTGTTTCCGCAATATGAAAAGGAAAGTGTTTTGTGACTTGACAAAGACAACGACCGGGCGGAAATCGTTGAAAAAACGGTTGCCGTATTTTGCGATACTGTTCGTCGTTTTTCTTTTGTTGCCGCTGTTTTTTGACTCGAGCGTGGCATACGCCGACGACGGGAAAACGGAAGAAGAGATACGCAAAGAATTGTCCGACGCTGTGAACGGGGCAATCGATTCTCTCGATTTGAAAGATTTGCAGAAGTTTCTCGACAATCTTTCGGGCGACGGAAAAACCGCGTTGAACGCAAGCGACGTGAAACAAATGCTCAAATCGCTAGCAAACGGAGAATCGGTTGATTTTTACGAGAGCTTTTTTAATTTCCTTTCCAAGACCGCAGGGCGATATTTTTTGTCGTTTTTGCCGGGACTTATAACCATTCTTGCAATATGCCTTCTAAAAAACATATTGTGTGGCGTGACGGGTGATTTTCTCAACAACTCCACGAGCGAAGTGGTGCATACGGTGTGCTATTGTTCAATCGTCATAGTGCTTGTAAGCGGCGTTTTTACGATAGTTTTCGCGGTTGCCGACACGATTGAATTGCTCACGAATTTTGCAAACGCGATCTTTCCCGTATTGCTTGCACTGCTTTCCGCTTTGGGCGGAGCGGGGAGCGTAGGCGGATTTTCGCCGCTTATGGCGGTGTTTTGTTCTACGATTATGAAAATGACGACGGCGGTCGTTCTTCCCGCATTCGTGGCGTGCATAGTTTTTTCCGTTGTCGGCAACGTGTCGAAGAGCGTAAAACTCGACAAACTCGCAAACTTCGTGCGTTCGGCGTCGGGGTGGCTCATCGGCATATCTTTCGGATTGTTCGGCACTTTTTTGACGGGGCAGGGTATATCGGGCGGAGTTGTGGACAAATTCGGTTTCAACGTCGCAAAGTTTGCCGTGTCGAGTTACGTCCCGATACTCGGCGGATACTTGTCCGACGGCTTTGATTTGCTCACCGCGTCCGTCGTCATAGTCAAAAACGCGCTCGGATACGTCGGCGCGATAATATTGTGTTGCATCGTCGTGTTTCCGCTCGTCAAGGTCGTTGTGTTTTCGCTCTCGCTCAAACTTTGCGGAGCGATTGCCGAGCCGATAGGGGATACGCGCGTCGCAACGCTTCTGACGTCCGTGGCAAAGAATGCGAATTTGCTCGTAAGCGCGCTTGCAGGTGTGGGATTTATGTTCTTTCTGATACTTATGATGTTGATGAGTTCGTGCAATATGGGGGTGTGATGGGCGCGTGGATAATTTCGATAACGGGAGTGATTTGCCTAGGTATATTGCTCGATATAGTTCTTCCGGACGGTAAAACCACCAAGTATATACGCGGCGCGTTTTCTCTTATCGTGATTCTCGTCATCGTTTCGCCGCTTCCGTCTCTTCTTAAAAAAGAGTGGAATTTCTCTTTTGACGGTTCGGCGTTTTCGTCAAGCGACATTGCCGAAGAAATCGAAGTTTCCGATATGTTTTCTTGTAGAGCGGAAAAATGCGAAGAAGAATTGAAAAGGCTGGGGATAACCGCAAGCGTCGAAATAGAGTATTCGTCGGCGGTGGTGCGCTCGGCTAGGGTGTATGTCGACGACGTGTCCGTGTCGGGTGAAAAAGTCGTTAGCATAGTGTCGGAAAGTCTTGGCATTGCCGCATATAAAATAAAGGTGTTGTACGGACAAAACTAATTTTGTAATTCGCTTTAAATTTCGCGCGCGTGCGCGCGCATTACGCGTGAGCGTGTGCGTGCGTACAAAAGAATTTATGCGCGCGCACGCGCGCGCGAAATAAGACGAAAACCGTCGAAATATAAAAATTTATGCGATAGGGAATTTATAAGGAAAACCTCGCGTATAGTTATCTTGGAGCAGGGTATGGAAGTTCTTGACGAAAGGAAAAAGGGAATTGCCGAGAAAATAAAGGAGAGCGATTTTATAAAGCGCGTCAAAGGCGTGAAAAACGTAAAGATTATCGCTGCGATATTCATAATCGCGATTGCTCTCATCATATACTCTACCGTGGCTTCGTCAAAGGCGAGCGAAAAGAACGTCTCAACGATGACGGACGACGAAAAAAGGCTCTCGGCAATTCTTTCGAGCGTGGACGGCGCGGGTGAAGTGGAAACGATGATAACCTGTGCGGACGGCAAAATCGTCGGAGTGCTTATTATAGCGGACGGAGCGAAAAACCCGCTTGTGAGAATAAGACTGCTAAAGGCAGGCTCGAGCGCGCTGGGCGTTGACGAAGACGTAGTGAGCGTGTTGTCGAGAAAATCAAATTGAACTTATAGGAGGAGTATATGAAAATAAAATCAAAGACAAAAAAGATAATCGTATTGTCGGTTATGGTAGCGTTGCTTATTGCGACGGGCGTGTTGAATTTCGTTCTCAACGACAAACTCAACTCGACGAGTCAGATTTCCGGAAACGGCAACACTGACGACGTCACGCAAACGTTTTTTGCGGCGGCAAGAAGCGACAGAGACGCCACTCGCGAATCAGAGTTTCTGTATCTCGACGCGATTATGAATTCCGATTCCAGCACCGAAAGTGCAAAGAAGACCGCGCAGGAACAAAAACTCGCGCTCGTTGAAAGAATGGAAAAGGAACTCGCACTCGAAACGCTCATTAAAGGCAAAGGCTTTGAAGACGTCATCGTGACGATAGGAGACAAGGGCGTGAGTATCGTGGTCGGCAGTGAAGAGTTGACCGTAGAGCAGGCAAACCAGATTCTTTCCGTCGTGGTGAGCGAGACGACGTTCAAGGCAACCGAAGTCAACGTCATTCCTTACAACTGATTTTTAAAAGCATAGGGAGAGAATAAAGGATGCAACCGTCGCAATCGCGGCGGTTTCGCGTCGTAGGGGATAAAATAATTTTTGCGAACGATTGATATAATTTTTTCGCTGTGCTATAATACTGGAAAAGGAGACGGCTATGGCAAAGGATTCCATGAAAAATTCAAGCGTACTTGCAGAAGTGCTCGTATCTTTGGCAACCGAAGCGGCAAGCGATGCGGAAGGCATTTGCATTCTTACGTCCAAGCGCAATCGCGGGGCAGTGTCGGCATACGTTTTGCCAAACGAGAAAGTCGCAGTGGATCTGAGCGTCAACATCGAGCAGGGCTACACTGTGCCGGCAACCGTCGCAGTGCTTCAGGAGAAAGTGAAAAACAGTATCGAAAGCGCAACCAAGTTCAAAGTACAATCTGTAAACGTTCAGGTTATGAACGTCAACATTCAGCAATAATTATGAGAAGAGTAGCAAGAGAAAATTTGTTCAAGTTGGTGTTTGAATACACCTTTTACGGCACAGCCAACGACCAGACGTTGGAATTGATGTTGCAAGGCAGCGACCTTACGGAAGACGATAGGAATTTCATTAACGGTTGTTACTTCGGCATCGTCACGAGAGAAGACGAACTAAAGAAGATGATCGAAGAGCATCTCGAAGGATACAGGATCGAAAGAGTGTATCGTCCGGACTATGCGGTTCTTCTTCTTGCGACGTACGAACTTCTCGAACACACTGCGCCCAACGCCGTGATAATCAACGAAGCGGTTGATTTGAGCAAGAAATACGGCACGGACAAATCAGGCTCGTTTGTCAACGGTGTGCTCGCAAAGATTGTCAAAGATATAAAATAAGAAGAAGTTCCCGAAATTTGCGGATTTTGACCCGTTTGGTCTCAAAACGACGCGATTTTCGGGATTTTTTAACTCAAAAACGCCGAAAATTCGGTGATTTACTGCAAAAAAGGTGAATAAAGTGTCGATTGTGTCAGATAAAACCCCATTTTCTGCAAATACCATATCCGTAAGCGAAGTAAACGCCACGATAAAAGCGTGCGTTGACTCTCCTATTTTCAAAGGTTTGGAAGTTTTCGGAGAAATTTCGGGTTTCAAATTCAGCGGCCCGCACGCATATTTCACGCTCAAGGACAAAGAGTCGCAACTCTCCTGTGTTTGCTTCTATGCCGCAAAGACGTACAATCCGAAAGACGGCGAAAGCGTCATTTGCAAAGGCTCTGTCGATTATTACGTCAAGGGCGGGCGATTGTCCTTGCAGGTGAGTTCCATTCAGCCGGTCGGAAAAGGATTGCTGTTTCTCGAGTTTGAAAGACTCAAAGCAAAGTTGCTCGAAGAAGGTCTTTTCGATGCGGCGCACAAGAAACCGATACCGAAGTTTGCAAAGCGCGTTCTCGTCGTGACGTCAAAAACGGGAGCGGTTATAAGAGATATAGTCACCACCGTGCGCAGAAAAAATCCTGTCATCGACATAGTGGTCAAAGACGTGAGAGTGCAGGGCGAAGGCGCAGGCAAGGAGATTGCCAAGGTGCTTGAAAGAGTGGACAATCTCGGATACGACGTTATAATCATTGCGCGCGGCGGCGGTTCGCTCGAAGACCTTGCGCCGTTTTATGACGAACAACTCGTTCGCACGGTGTACAAGATGAAGACTCCCGTCGTTTCGGCAGTCGGACACGAGACGGACTTTTCTCTCTGCGATTTCGTTGCGGACGCAAGAGCGGCAACGCCGACGGCGGCAGGCGAACTGGTGGCGTATGACTATTACGCAATGGCGGACGAACTCAAAAAGGATATGCAACGTCTTTTGACAGGGGCGAAGAGAAGTTACGAAAGGAAGACCGCAAAAGCGCAACTCGATATGTCGAAACTTCAAAGGCTTGCGTCGGAGTTTTATATGCAGCGTACGCGCAAAGTCGAGCAGTGCCTTGAAAAAAGTAAAAATCTCGTTCAACGCAAATTCGATTTGGCGGCGGCAAGAGCGGAGAAAGCCACGGGCGCGTTGGACAACCTGAGTCCGCTCAAAATTCTGAAACGCGGATACTTCCGCTTGCAGTCGGGAAACGAAACGATAAGCAAAGTGTCAACGCTGAAAGTCGGAGACGAAATAACCGCTACGGGCGGAGACGGAACGGTGAGAGCCACCGTAAAAGAAATCGAACTCAACAAGGAGAACTGATATGGCAGAAATAAAGAAATTTGAAGAAGCACTTCAAGAACTCGAAGAAATCGTCAGACAACTCGAAGGCGATATGCCGCTCGATCAGGCAGTGAAGGCTTTTGAAAAAGGCATAGAACTCAGCAAAATCTGCATAAGCGATCTCAAAGCCGAAAAAGGCAAACTTGCTCTGCTTGTGGACGACATCAACAATCTCACAGAAGAACTCAAACTCGACTGATTTTTGAAAGGACGAATATGAAAATATCTTCCGTAAACAAAACCGAATTTCTAGCAATGGTGGAGCAGTCGCTCAAAAACGCAATCGGATACGGCAATTTCATAATTGACGAAGGTATGCGCTACGCAACTCTCGACGGCGGAAAACGCGTGCGTCCGCTTTGCGTGTATTACGGCGCAAGAGCGACGGGCAGAGACGCAGAAGTCGACGAAATCGTATGCCTTGCGGTGGCGATTGAACTTATTCACAATTATTCGCTCGTTCACGACGATTTGCCCGCAATGGACAACGACGATTATCGAAGGGGCAAACTTTCCGTGCACAAAAAATTCGGTCACGCAAACGGAATACTCATAGGAGACCAACTTCTCACGCTCGCAAGTTGCGTATTGCTTGACGGAGCAAGAGTGTACGGTTCGCACTTTGCAAGAGCGGCACAAGAGATAACCGATGCGGCAAAACGCATGGTTCAGGGGCAGGCGATAGACCTTTGCGGTTGCCAAAGCGAAGAAGATTACCTCGATATGTATTCTCAAAAAACCGCCGCGTTGATTGCAGGTGCGTTTGCAGCAGGTGCGATTTGTGCAGAAGCGGATTACGAGCAAGTCGAAAAAATAGTCGAATATGCCGAGAATATCGGCATAGCGTTTCAACTTGCAGACGATCTTCTCGACGAAGTAAACGAAAACTCTATAGTGTCGCTTATCGGGGAAGAAGAGGCAAAGGATTTGCTCTTGCAGAAGACGGAGAAAGCGTGCGCTATTGCAAGAGAGTATTTCGTCGGAGAAGAACTTTCGGCGTTTGCAAAAGCACTTGCCGTGAGAGAAAAATAAAATCCATTTGCAAAATTTGAAAAAGTTGTTGCCAAAACGGTTACAATTTGATATATTGTTAAAGCAATCGTGTGCGGGAGTGACTCAGTGGTAGAGTGTCACCTTGCCAAGGTGAAAGTCGCGGGTCCGAATCCCGTCTCCCGCTCCACAAGATTGTCACTGATGGGCATCACCCAAAAGTGATGATATGGCATCATAGCCAAGAGGTAAGGCAAGGGTCTGCAAAATCCTCACCCCCAGTTCAAGTCTGGGTGATGCCTCCAGAAAACAGCATTTCGCAAGAAGTGCTGTTTTTTATTATATCGGGGGCGGGATTCGGCTTCACGGAGTGAAGAGCGCAGTATGCGCAGACCCGCACGGGTTCGTTCCGTAAGGTCGCCATCCAAGATGGCTACACCGTCTCCCGCTCCACACAAAGTATCGGCATCACCGATACAAGATATGGCATCATAGCCAAGAGGTAAGGCAAGGGTCTGCAAAATCCTCACCCCCAGTTCAAGTCTGGGTGATGCCTCCAGAAAACAAGCGACAATATTGTCGCTTGTTTTTATTTACAAACTCGAAGCCTTGTGTTACAATAACTCTCGCAAAATATCTATAAGATAACGACACGCTTAATCTTTTTTATGCCGGAATGGCGGAATAGGCAGACGCAAGGGACTTAAAATCCCTCGATGGAAACATCGTATCGGTTCGACCCCGATTTTCGGCACCAAAACACTTTCACGCAACCATGCGGAGAGTGTTTTTTTTGTTTTCGACAAATAAAAATTGCGGATTTTTTTGTTTTCAATCATTCGATTTTTAAGAAAACAGGTGAAAAAACGCGTCACATAACAATACGTACTGCTCGAAATCATACATTTTGTTGTAATATCTGGACTTTTGAGCGCAAACCTATTGCCAAAACCCTTTTCCTATGATAAAATTATTTAGTATTAGAATTATATATGCGTGCGCATTATGTGCGCGGGCGCATTACGGGTGGGAAAATGAACACTACTGCATACGCAAAAAGGACGTTGTACAAACCGATCGACTTTTTCTTCCGTGGCGTAGTCGATTACGCGACGAAGAGCAAGAAGGTTGTCTTTGTGGACGCATTCCAAGTGCTCAACGACAGATACTTGGGAAGAATGAGCGTATGCAATTATTTTTATATTGCGGAAAATTCAGTCCGCATAAACGAACTCAATATCATCGCGCTCGAAGAACTTCGCAACTACGATCTCGTCATGCGCGAGAATTTCCTTATCCCAGACAACATCGTTTATTGCATGCCGATATCCGTTCGCTTTTTGGACAACGACAAGGATTTCGACGTTTTGATGCAGACGCTCAAAGATTGCGGATACAAAAAGACGAATCTCGTAATTTCGTTTTTCGTCAGCACTCTCACGAAACTCGACGAATCGGGCGTTGCAAGATACAACCGTTTACGCAAGGCGGGATACAAGATTTGCGCGTCGGCTTTCGGTGAAGAATACAATTCTCTCGACGTATTTGCGCAGTTCAATTTCGATTATCTTAGATGCGAGTCGGCGTATTTCGACGCAAGCGACAAGAAAAAAAGAGTGCTTGCAATGCTTGTTAATTATTGCAAGGCAAACAAGGTCGGTTTCGTCATGGAAGGTGTTGACACGCCCGGACAACTTGCGAGATTCAAGCGCGACGGTGTGAAAATCATGACGGGCAGAGCGGTGTCGAAGCTATCTCGTTGGGTAACAAACGAATTCCTTGGTTTGAAAGACCCGACGGGCAAAGCGAAAGAAGAGTATCTCAAAAAACTTCAAAAGGTGCTCGATTCCAAGAAGAAAGCCGAAGACGCCGAACTCGAAGATTTGCGTAAAGCGGCAATCGAACGTGCGCGCGCAACCGACGGCGAAAAGATTATGCCGTCCGCCCCGAGACCCGAACTTGCGAAATCTCCGTATCAGGTGCGACTCGAACAGCAGAAACTCAACGCGAAAAAAGCCACGGAGCAAAGACTCGAAGCGCAGGCGAAACTCGTTGAGCAAAAGCCCGAAGACAACGAGCGTGAGAAGAAACTCATCACGGAAATGTCCCGTATGCGCTATGAAGGAGACGTGCAAAGCGCGCTTGCGTTGTCGTTTGCGTCTCAGAAGAAGAGCGAACTCGGCATAGACCGTACGATTGAACAAACTCCGGATATAGAAGAAAAGAAAACCGCAAAAGAGACGGAAGTCGAAAAACCCGTCGAAGAAGTGGTGAGCCAGGACGAAAACAGCGTTGCCGCACCAGTTCGTCCGAATGCGCCGAGTTTCACTCTCAAGCCGAAAAAGCAGAAAAAGATCAAAGCCGAGTTTGACAAAGAAGAGAAGTTGCTCGGCGAGTATAAGTCGGACAGTATGTTCGGAGACTTGGGTATGGGCACGGGCATGAAAGGTTTCGGCGTGACTATGCACGTCAAGCCCAAAAACGAAGACGAGCCCGAACTTGTCGGAAGTTACAACGACAAGAGCCAGTGGGTTGACGAAGACGGCAACGTTTTCAACGGATACTTCGATGTGGACGGCAACTGGGTTGAATACGAGCAATTCGACGTGGAAGCGGAAGGTCACTACAATGAGAACGCTCAATGGGTAGACAAAGACGGCAACGTCTATGACGGCTACTTTGACGAGCAGGGCAGATGGATAGACTACACCTACACCGACCAAAACGGCGAGATTGTGGACAACGGCTATTTTGACGACAAGATAGGCAAATGGGTGCCGTACGGGTATTTTGCGGGAGATGGAACATATCACAAAATCGGCGCGTAGGCAACGACAACACGCACGTATGCGTATTGTCGAGAGCCAAGCTAGATTTTGTTCTGCTAACCACGCCGAAAATCTTTGCTATCAGTTCGAGCAGGGGCAAAACTTCAAGCCGCAGTTTCGCAAGATTGTCGGCTTGGTGGATGAATAAGGGCGGGACACCCGCACCCGATTGCAATGATCGGCGCAACAACCAACAAACAAATATAAGCATAGACGTATAAGCATAGACGAAACAAATGAGCGAAAACGAAGAGAAAAATTTGCAGACCGAGCAAGCGGTCAACGACGAGCAAGTCGGCGAGCAAGCCGCAGAACAGCCCGTTGAAGACGGCAAGCACAAGAAGTCTGCCAAATCGGGCAAATCCGCCCGCGACGCCAAGAAGTCGCAATCCCAACTGAAAAAGGAGTGGGAAGACTCTATAGTTGCGTCCAAAAAGGTGAAGCGAGAAGAAAGCCGTCGCAAGCTCAAGCGCGTGATGTTGATCTTGCTCGTGTTTTCGCTTATCGTTACGAGCGTTGTGTACGTGATGTTGCTTTTCATCCAAGAGAACAACGTGCGTATCACGGCAAGCAGCAACAATCGCGAAAAGTCGATATCTCTGTCCATTGACAACGAGTATTGGACGCCGTATCTCAACGCCAACGGTCCGGAGCATATGTGGGACGTGTCCTACAACAAGGTGTACGGCAGAGAGCCGTTGCACACGATTTCGGAAGTGAAGCAGATGTTGTCGGCGGACAAGGTGGAGCTTGGCGAGATGAACGGCGAGAAGTTTATCAGGTTCACGTTTATGCTGAAGAACACGGGCTCGGACAACACGAATATCGACTATGAGATGACGCTTGACTATGACAAATTCGACCTGCAAAACGCCGTGCGCGTGATGTGGGGTGAAAGTTATAAGAACGAGACTCTTGACGAAACACGCAAGACTGACGTCAAAGTGTATGCCGCATTGAGCAACAATCAGCGTCTCTACGGCACAAACGTGAACTATTGGAAGGTGGGTGACGTATACAACGGAGTCGAGCTCAAAGAAGGCGATGACAAGGTTGGTCAACGTCGCACCAAGGAAGACGGTTTTGTGGAATACGTTGCATATCCGGTGGGCTCGGACAATGCGAGCTTTGACCTTCTCAAATACGAGAACGACATGTACGCGGACAGCGACAGCTATGCGCAAGCGATAGAAGGGGGCTATTTTGCCACCACGCCGTACTATGACAATGACTATGTGTTCAAGCGCAGCACCACGATGGACAAAGGCGACATCATGTATTGCTATGTGTGTATATGGCTTGAAGGCAGCGACTTTGACTGCATCGACGCGCGCCTTGGCGGATATTGCAAAATCGGCTTGAACTTCACGGCGTATTGATTCGAGGGTATTTGCCACACCATGTCATTCAGAGCGCAAGCGAAGAATCTCGCGGAAGCGAAACGTCACTGCATAAACTATAAGAAAACATCATTTCGTTCCCACGAGATTGCCACGCCGAACAAGTCGGCTCGCAATGACAAATAGGGGTTGTGCTATAAACTGTTTTGCAATGATAAATGGGAGTTGCGCTCCGGACTGTTTTGCAATGACAAACAAAACTGTGGCAATTACAACCCCCATGTCATTCAGAGCGCAAGCGAAGAATCTCGCGGAAGCGAAACGAAAAACACATTTGAGAAAAAACATGAATACCTATTATGTTTACATCATGTCAAATAAGCGAAATACGGTTTTATATGTGGGCGTAACGAACGATATTGAGCGCAGAGTTGCTGAACACAAAAATCATTTATTGCCGGGATTTACAGCAAGATATAATGTGGACAAATGTGTTTACGTTGAAGACTGCGGAAGCATCGAAGATGCCATTGCAAGAGAAAAACAGCTTAAAGGTTGGAGCAGAGCAAAGAAGTTTGATTTGATTGCCAAATTTAATCCCGACATGAAGGACTTGGCTGAAGAATAATGCCGAAACCGCGCAAATTGACAACAAATATTAAAATTTGTTGTCAAAAGATTAAAAAATCTTTGCGCAGGAGCGCACGTGCGCGAGCGTGTATGCGATAAATCTATAAAATAAGTATATTTGTTGTATAACGTGTATAAATCTTTGCAAACAATCAAAAAGTATGCAAGACAATGTGTAAAATTGCATAAAATTGCAGAGAAAAAATCATACAAAATGCCCCGTAATCATGCAAATTGTTGTGAAAATGGGTTGTTTGGTGACAAAAAACTACAAAATGTTAGAAACTTTTCATTTTGTATGTTGACAGAAATGCATAAAAGATTTATAATCTTCGTATAAATGACTGTATCGCACGCTCACGCACGCAATGCGCGCGCACACGAGCAGTCAACGAACATTGAGAGTGGAGCAGTGCAGTGGCACAAACAGCTTGCGGAGCGAGCCACCTTTGCAACAAAACGCGAGCGCAGCGAGCCACCAAGCCGATAATTTGGCGAAACTGCGGCATGAGCATTTGTCCGTGCTTGAACTGATAGCGCAAATTCTCGGCGCGGTCAGCAGCGAAACAAGTCTAATGTGGCTCTCGTCTGTGCGCGGAACGCGGATTGACGTTGCCACAATGACGACTTTTTCGCGTAAAACCGCCCTTTTGCCACAAGCAAAATGCATGTGTTTTTCATCCGCTTGTCATCCTGAGCAACGTCGAAGGATCTAGCGAAGCGAAAAGAAAAAAGCAACGTGCTGTGTGCGCCTGACGGCTGGATGTTTCGACAGGCTCAACATGACAGAAATGACGCCCAGCCACACTCTCGCTTGAACAGAACAAAACAAAAAAAATAAATTTAGGGATAAGGTTTTTGAAAGGGGCTTTATCTCGATAAGGAGAAAAACGATGAAAAAGAAAGGTTTGATTATATCAACAGTCGTCATGGTTGTTGTGCTGATCGCATCTCTCACCACCGCTACTTACGCTTGGTTTACAGCAAGTGGTTCTGCAAAAGTTGATAGCATCGACTTTGGTGTCCAAGCAGCATCCGACTTGTTGATTGGCGTTGCAAAAAATAACAAATTAGTCGCTGGTCTTGGTTGGGATGATTTTGTTGCTGATGGCACAACATATTCTGCAACGATTAGTGAAGGCAATCGCGGAACATGGACTGGTGATACCGAAGGTCTTGGCTTAGGTGTTAATACATCACTAAATCTTGGTGCACTTGAAAAAGCTGTTTATACTTTTAATGGTGTCACATATCAACATCCAGATTTGCCATACAACATCGAAAGCAATAAAATCACAGCAGCAGATCAAACTACTTATACCAGAGGAACAGATAATTACATAGTTCAAACTGGAATGTTGAAAGACGGAACTGTTCTTAAAGCGTCTGGTAATGGTAAGACCTTCAATGTCAGTTCTTGCGAACCTGCAGAACGTAACAAGGATTATTTTGACGTTGTTTTTGGTATAGCGGCAAATAAGGGCGATGTTCTCAATTTTGGTTGTTTGATTTCAGTGGATAATAAAATGTCTAAGACAAGTCTTGGAATGAATGCTGCTATTCACGTAATGTATTCACTCAACGGCACAGATTATACCGAAGTTGATATTTTTGGAACTGACAATGCTAGCACCTTGCATGCTAATATGACTGCGCCAAACGCACCGTCTGAAAAAATAAAAGTCAGTGCAGAAAACACTCAAGAAGTTAATGTTCCATATAAATCTTCTGCTGTGGCTAAATATGAGAAAGGTGATGCAACGCTCTGGATTCCTATTAGAACAGCGCAACACTCTACAGATTATTCCGCAGTTGGTGCTGCAGGTTTGAAACAACTTCATTTGATTATCTATATTTGCGGTCCGGATGGAGATTGTATCACTTCTGCAACTGGTGCGGGTGCAACAATTCAAATCGAATTCCTTGACATTAATAGCACAGCTTTCAAAAACGCACAAGGTGCATAATAATCAATCACGATATAGCAGTTCTTCAAAAAAATACGGCTCGTATGAGCCGTATTTTTTATGCTTTTTTCTAAATCGATGTTTGTAAATCTCCTACTTTTTTGCCAATATTTCCAACTTTTCTTCACGATCTTTGAGAACATCAAACGAATTAACATTTTTTATAAACAAAGAAGATTTCCTGTCCGATCTGTCAATAAGTTTAGCAATTTTTCGCACATTCTCTTTTGCTTGCTTGCTTATACGCATACTTTTGATGTATATATCACACAGCGAATTGGCGTCAAAATATGAAAACATTTTTCCTAATAGCCCTACTATAACATCAGAGATTTGTATATAACGATTTGTGTGTGATTTTACAAATTTGAAATGATCTAGATTCCTTCCATTAAACACAAACTGAATATTTTGCATTCTTTCAGCTATTTGCATTTCTTCATCAAATGTATGTTGAGAGTATGGGAAAAGCCAACATCGCTCCGTGTATGCTTGAGTGTAGTCATCAATTAACACGCCAGGCGTATTATGTTCAAGCAGTGGCATATTTCTGTCTTCTCCAGCTTTTTTCAGCATGTCTTTTAATGTACGCATATAAAACGCCATTTCTTTATCTTGACACATGTTTTCGTCAATAAGCGATACGAACTCATTACAAAACAATTCCATTTGATCTAATTGAAGATCGGGGTAACCATATTTGCTTAATAAGGCAACTAAACTATCGAAATTGTCTAAAGCAAATTTGTTTAGTTTTGCCTTTAATTGGTGATGATAGAAAGGTACAATTTCAGGAAATTCGTCACATAAAGTGTCTACAATATCAACAAGTGCATAGTACATGTTGTTTAGTGCCGAATAATGTATATAGAGATCACTACTAGTCAGCCAATCCAAGAAAATCGTCATTTTTTCATTGTCTATTATGCTTAAAAAGTCATTCCCTTTGTTTTGAAAATGCTTTAGTTTTAATTCTTTTTGATTTGATTGTAGATGAAGATCATTAAATAATTTATTTACATCAATTTTAGATTCATCTTCGAAAACAATACCACCAATGATAAAATCGTTTTTTACAGCATCCAAAGAGTTGACCGTTCCGTTCCTTAACCAAAATTTTCTGCAATTTCCAGTTTCATCATAATAAAAATACATAGCACTATTCATGAAGCTAATTTGATGATACTTTTTTGCAAGTTTTCGAAATTCGTTAATATTAAAAATACTTTTATTCATCTACTAATTCCCCTGCAAATATATTTACAAGGCAAGTATACCACAAAACTTTGATATGTCAAATTTTGTTGCAAATACTTGAAATTTGACAATCCGCCAAATTGTGCTATAATTCTCTTATCAACTTCATTTAGGGGGAAATTTTACGTGTCAGAACCCTATAAGAAACAGCATTATGTGCAAAAAGCAATTCTAAATAGTTTTGGAGAAAAATTAAGTAAAAATTCCACAAAAATCAAATATCTTGATTTGTCTGATATCACTGTAAAAAATGATTTTACAAGTAATGTTTTTTGTGTAAAAAATCTCTATAATTTGAATATTAGCGAAAACGATAAGGAATTAGAACAAAGTATTAATAAAAATATCGAAACGCCAATGAATTCCATACGTAATAAAATAGCAAACTCAAATGATGAATTTGTTACTTTATCAAACAACGAGATATTAACAATAAAAAAGTACTGTTTAATGCAAATATATAGAAACCCCATCAATATTAGTCATGTCGAAAATATGTGTGAAGATACTGATTATATTGGCAAAACACAAAAACATGAAACCGAATCAAATCTTGACTATTTGAAACGAGAAATGCTTTATATTTGTGAAAATGATTTGCGAAACGAAAATGAATTTAATTTAATGGGAGTAAAATATCAAACAGATTCTGTTTTAAATTCTTCGATAATGATTTTTAGAACCCCTTATGAGTTTGTTATTAACGATTTAGGTTATGCATGCGAAATGACATATGTTAATATTAAAACTGAATTAGCAATTGCACAAGCAACAGGTATTGAAAAATATATGTATGAAAAATATCATATCAATAATTTCGACAGCTATTTAAAAGAGCTTGAAATGAACAATTACAATATAAAATATGAGCTTTGTACAATTCTTCCAATCAGTTATAATACTGCCATAATATTCCTAAATAAAGCATGGAATCATTACACACCTGAACGTGCTATATACCCAATTTTTTCTTCAAGAATTGTAAATAAATATATTGCTAGCGCGAAAAAGGCAACAACCGAGTATAGCATAATCAAAATTACAGAAAAAGATACTTTAAATATCAATTTTCTACTCATGGATACCGCACAGAAAATTTTAGGTTTTAAAACAGCGGAGTTTATGATCAAATCTATAGATCATTATGTATATAATTTGGGGAAAAACTTGAAATACCCACTTTTAAAAAGTAAGTTATAAAAAAATCACGGCTCGTGTGAGCCGTGATTTTTTTACTATTGTGTTAAGTTTGTTGATTATTTACCTTCTTGTGCACCGAAGAAAATACCTATTTTGATTTGTCCATTTTTTGCTGCATCAATACAGTCTACATCATATCCAGCTATATAGATTACAAGTTGAATTTGATCCAACGGAGCTGCGCCTGTTCCATCCCAATCACTCAAATCAATATCGACGGAAACAGCACCTTCAATTGTTGAAATTTTTGTGGTTTCATCATATTTGACACTGTTTGCCGTAAAACCTTCGGTTGCGATTTGACCTTTAACTTGGGCTTTATTTCCAGTTCTAGCATCATTATAATGCTTGTCGCCGAATGCATCAATATCTTTCCAATTGGCTTGATTATTTACTTTGTATGAAACGTGAATTGCTGCCGCCATACCGTTTGTATTGCCTAAACCTTGCGGTTGAATAACAACATGAAGTTTGTTTGTGCCAGTTTCAATTTTATTTGTCGGTTGTGCGCCCAAGAACATATAAACAAAATCACCATTAGTCGATTTCAAATCATCGTCTTGTGTTGCACGTTTGTTTGCGACAGCATCTTTTGCTGTTTCCATTGTGGTTTTTGTTCCGTTTGCAATAACAACTCTCTTCCATGTTTGAGCTTCTGTTGCAGTTGCGTTACCCATAAATTTAGTATTATCATAGTTTGCTCCCGCAGCAGAGTCAGCTGATGTAAATCCAACTGCTTTTGATTGTAAGCTCCAAGCAATGTTATGTGTGATTGTAGCGCCAAGACCAGCACTTCCAGTCCAATAACCAGTTGCAAATTGACCTGCATCACCGCCAACATATTCACAAGCACCAGACACAAAGTTATCTGGAGACGCATCGGCATTATATGCGGTATTTCCTTGCGCATTTAGTCCAATATTCATAATGTTGCCCGCTTCTACGCTGACATTAAAACCGGCTATACTTGTCGTTGTTGACGTCGTAAACCAAGCGTAAGTAGCGGTGGTGAGAGATGCGATCAGCACAACAACCATGACGACTGTTGATATAATCAAACCTTTCTTTTTCATCGTTTTTCTCCTTATCGAGATAAAGCCCCTTTCAAAAACCTTATCCCTAAATTTATTTTTTTTGTTTTGTTCTGTTCAAGCGAGAGTGTGGCTGGGCGTCATTTCTGTCATGTTGAGCCTGTCGAAACATCCAGCCGTCAGGCGCACACAGCACGTTGCTTTTTTCTTTTCGCTTCGCTAGATCCTTCGACGTTGCTCAGGATGACAAGCGGATGAAAAACACATGCATTTTGCTTGTGGCAAAAGGGCGGTTTTACGCGAAAAAGTCGTCATTGTGGCAACGTCAATCCGCGTTCCGCGCACAGACGAGAGCCACATTAGACTTGTTTCGCTGCTGACCGCGCCGAGAATTTGCGCTATCAGTTCAAGCACGGACAAATGCTCATGCCGCAGTTTCGCCAAATTATCGGCTTGGTGGCTCGCTGCGCTCGCTGTGTGGCAACGTCAATCCGCGTTCCGCGCATGTTTTTCATGGTCGACATAGGGAATGCAACTTTCCCCTTTCCTCAGGTGTTTTCCCTATTGCCGTTCCCCCTTGCAAGGGAACCCACGGCAACCGCGTAGCGGGGGACAACACTCGGTCGAGACATAACTAACGCCAGTTCTCTCATTGTGCCACTTCGCTTTGTGCGCCGGCTACGCAACAACATGGCGCAGTCGCTTGTACTTTTCGTCAAGTCCGACGCTCGATGCGGTCGCCGCCGTTGCGGCTCCAAGTCCGTTTTTGAAGTTGCAGAGTGCGTGTATAAGTGCGCTTCGCTCGCGGTTTTGTTCGTTTTCAAACTTGTAGCAAAGGTTTTTCGCACGCGATTGCATGCGTTTGCATAATAATTTGGCAGAAATAGCGCGGTTTTGCGATTTTTGCTGTTGACATCGTGCGCGCGATAAGTTACAATACAATATGTATAGTTGTATAACTATGCGTTTCAGCAAAATCGGGCGAGTGAAGCGGATATTATCCGTTTAAGGGCAACAAGCATGGCTCGCACGACGTCAATAGTCATTCGCTGATCTCTCGGCTGCGCTTTTGGCGCGGTGTGTGGCAATAAGTCTCGGGCGGAAGCGGAGAAGCATCAATCAGGCAGGTTTATCATGAATCTCAAAGAAAAGTTCGCTCAAAAGGCGAAAGAGAAAAAAGAACTCTCTCCAAAGCAACAAAAGGTCAGATCCATTCTCAACTGGGTTGCGACGGGCGTTTGCATCGTCGTCATAGTGTTTGCTTTGGTGGTCGCGATTTTCACAATCGCCGGCGCAACGAACGACGATCATCTCACTCGTTTCGGCGACACGTATTATCTCAACGTCGCATCCGATTCAATGGATCCGACTTTCTCGCCCGACGACGTCATAATTGCAACCGCACTCGATTCGGCAAACGCAAAGTCGCTCAAAGTCGGTCAAGTTGTGACTTTCCGCACGACTGTTTCCACGTCTTCGGGACGTTATCAAATCTTCAACACCCACAGAATCGTTGCTATCAACAGAACCGATGCAGGCGAAGTGAGCAGCTACACAACGCGCGGTGACCATCAATCTTCCACATGGCAAGACGCCGCGGCGGAACTGCTCAAAGACAAAGAAGATCGCAATGCGGACGTCATTGGCAGCACCGAAAACGTGCAAGCGAGCGCAATTGTCGCAACGTGGGGCAGTGTGAATGAAGACGGCACTTTCACAAGCGGCAAAATGCTCAAAGGCGTGGGCGGTTTCTCCAACTGGATTCAGGACACCGAACACTTCGGCGCAAGCCAAAAAGTGCGTTTCTTCTGCGTGGTCGTGCTTCCGCTCATCCTTTTGTTTGTGGTCTACGCGTTTGTGCTTATCCGCACCATTGTCATTGCAAAACTTGAAAATCAACGCAAGGTGCAAGCTCAACAAGTGGTGACGGTGGACAGCCTTTCGGACGAAGAAAAGCGTCGTCTTGCGCAAGAATATCTTGCGTCCTTGCAACAGGGCGGAGATTCTGCTCAAAGCGGCGATGAAGTTGTGCTTGACGAGCAGCCTCAAGAAAGCGACGCTCCTGCAAGCGACGATCATCAACAAGAATAATCGTGACGTTTTTGGCGCATGAATTTTCATGCGCCGTTCGACTATACTTTTGCGACATTATATCTATGATATAAAAATGGCGCGCGCTACGGTGTTATTAGGTTTGCTCCGTTCTCTCTTCGAGCCTATCCGGGCTTTGAGAAAACTCTGCATAACCGCATACTTTTCGCCGCCGCTGACTTCTTTGCCTTGCTCGAACATTAAGTCAGATATACTGCTCGCAAAATCGTCCTTTCCGAAAGGACGTCGGTTGCCGTTTGGGGCGGCAGACCGAGTTTCGATGAGTTACAAACAATGAATATCAATCTCGTATTTGAATTTCTCAAAGCGTTTTTGGGCGCATTCTACGACAAGGGTATCGGCAGTATCTTTTGGGGTTTTCTGCATATCTTCTACAACGAAGGTTATTCGGACGCCTTCAAGAACTACACGCAATACTTCGGCGCGGGAGAATGGGCTGTCGCTATCATTTTCATAATACTTATTTTTGCAGTTATAATTGCGATTATTGTGCTTATCGCGCTGGGCTTGCGCAAACTCGCAAGGCTCTCCAAAGCCAAGGTTTTGCCGCAGGATCTCGTGGAAGAATGCGCCAATCTCAAAAAGCAAATCATCAAAATGTCCGCTGAAAAAGACCGTATTCTCGGCATGAGAGTCAGCGATATAGGCAACTACGAAGGCGAAGAAGGGGAAGAAGGCGAACAAAAGAAGGAAGAGCAGTCTCCAACCGGCGAGTCACGTTTCTACAAACTTACAGAAATCGACAAGATTTACGAGAACTACGTTCCGCCCGTTTACGACGACGAGATCACGCTTCCCGAACTTTGCGATCGCTTCCGCAACTTTGCTTGCTCGCGCATGCACCTATACTACAATCCGCGCATAATCCGCTTGTTTATTGCCGGCATGTCAACGTCGCGTTTGATGATTTTGCAGGGTATTTCCGGTACAGGTAAAACGTCGCTTCCGCACGCTATGGGCATATTCCTTAACAACCCGGCGACGATTGCGTCCGTTCAGCCGTCTTGGCGTGACCGTACCGAACTTTTCGGATACTTCAACGAATTTACGAAACGCTTCAACGAAACCGAAGTGCTCAAAAAGATGTACGAAGCCACCTGGAACGATCAGATCTATCTCACCGTTCTCGACGAAATGAACATCGCGCGTGTCGAGTACTATTTCGCAGAAATGTTGTCAATTCTCGAAATGCCGTCACGTGACGAGTGGATTGTCGACCTTGTTCCGTCCGGTTGGCCAAACGACCCGAAGCATATCGACAAAGGCCGTTTCAGACTTCCGCAAAACATGTGGTTTATCGGCACGGCAAACAACGACGACTCGACGTTTGCTATATCGGATAAGGTTTACGACCGTGCTATGCCTATCAACATCAACAGCAAGGGCGTGCCTTTCGATGCGCCGTGGGCGGACAACATCTTCATCAGCTACAAGCACCTTGAAGCGATGTTCAAAGAGTCGCAGGAGATACACAAGGTCTCTCAAGACATTCTCGACAAGGTCAATTTGCTTGACGACTACGTCATCGAACACTTCCGTCTCGCGTTTGGTAACCGTATCGTGAAGCAGCTCAAAGAGTTCGTCCCTTCATACGTGGGCTGCGGCGGAACGGAAATCGACGGTCTCGACTACGTGCTTTGCAACAAGATATTCCGCAAGTTCGAATCGCTCAACTTGTCATACATCCGCGACGAAATCGACGGTCTTATCCTTTATCTCAGCGAACTCTTCGGTGAAGAGAACATGCAAGAGAGCAAGGAGTATATCAACCGCTTGAAGAAACTCTTCTAAAATGTGCTAAACGGCGAACAACTGCGTCAGCGGCTTTTCCCTAAACAGTCACGTACAGCAAGTACGCTCCTGTCTATGTCAACGCCCCTTTCTTGTTCTTCATCCGTTTATCGCATTTTAGGGAAAAGCGTATTATTTTGCGCTATGCCACGTCAGTCGTATTCTTTTTGCAAGTCACGTACAGCAAGTACGCTAGGCCTGCAAGAGAACACAACTTCCTTGCCTAGCATCAAAATACTCCGCTTTTTGCGAGCTGTATCGGGAATGAAAGTTTTCCCTTTGCTCGATGCGGTCGCCGCCGTTGCGGCTCCGAAATTATTAATTATTTTATTAATAATTAATTGCAATCGCGAGCCGACAATAAACACAAAATCATAAAAGTATGGAAGACAACAAAATCACAAGAGAAGTGTACAAACAGTACGCGAATAAGATTGTTTCCGTTCTCGGCAACGAGAGCTTTTATGAGCAATTCAAAAATAGGGTTGACAAAGGCTCGTCTGTCTTCAAGTTGGCAAAAAAACGCCTTATTCAAGACATTTCGATTGACTGGATTGACACAATCGAAGGCATTTTGCCAAACCTTGACACAATCGTGCGTAACCCGAGAAAATTCATCGTTCAGGAAGAAGATATCGTGGATGTTTCGCTTGCAAGAAGCATTTCGACGGAGTCCGTCAAGTTTCTTGCCCAGCACACGAATATGATATCCAAAGTGGACGAAAAGACGGGAGACGTCACGCCTTCTAAAATTCTCAATATCACAAAAGAAGAGTCTTTCGAGATTTACGAAAATCGTTTTATTTACACGCTTCTTCTCAAACTCAAAGATTTCGTCACAATGCGTTACGACAAGATAAAAAAAGCGTCCGCAACGCAAGACGTGCTCGAACTCGACGTTGAGTCGCGGTTCAATTTGCCGAGCAAAAAGGTGACGTATCGCACGGAGTATTATGCGCAACTCAGTTTTGACGAAGTTATGCGACTTGACCCCGACACGCTCACAAAAATAGAGCGCGTTGCGAAAATAGACCGCATTATCACCGACTTTTTGTCGTCGTCGTTTGCGAAATCCATGCGCAATTCCGCGCCGGTTCGTCCGCCTATCATGCGTACGAACGTCATTTTGAAAGAACCGAACTTCAAGAAAGCACTCACGCTCTGGCAGTTTATCGAGACCTATCAGCAATCAGGCGGTTTTTCCACGTCGGACGAAGTGGAAGACTATCCGATCGACACCGAAAGCGAGCAAAGATTGCGCAGTATGGTGACGCTCAACACTATGGTGTTTGAGAGCTTGTACGACCAATGCGAGACCAATTTCGACATGGAAGACAAGGAATTTGCCGATTTCTTGCGTGTCGGAAATATGGACTTCGAGAAAGACCAGATAGACCGCGACGAGTACGCGCAAAAACTCGAAGAACAGAAAGAAAACGAAGAAGAAAAGGACAATATTCAGGAAGTCAAACCCGAAGAAAACGAAGAAGCGGACAAGGAAATTCCGCCCGAAACTCCGCCTGAACCCGAAGAAGAAAAACAGCCTGAACAAGAGCCTGAAAAAGAAGTAGAAAAAGAAATCGAAAAACCGCAGGAAATCGAGGCGGAAGTGGTTGTGGAACGTCCCGTTGAAGTGGAACGTTTCAAAGAAATGCCGCCCAAAGCCGACCAAGAAGAAGTGGATCTCGAGCCCGACGCGGAAAAATTCGATCAGCACTTGTTTGAAGTGCGCAAGATATTCAAGCGTCCCGACGACGACAAGATCAAGCAGGAAGAGATCATCAAAGTCAAGGACGCAATCGATCGTTGTCTCAATTCTTATCGCCGCATAAAGCAGGAAGAACTCGAAGAGAGAGACAGACAAGAACGCATACGCCGCCGCAAAGAAGACATACAAAAGCGCGCGGAAGCGTTCAAAAAGCAGCGTGAAGAGATTGAAAAGAATCTCAACGTATCTCTTGACGGCGAAACGCTCGGAATGGATCCGTTCAGCTTCCAGAAAGCGAAAATCGCCATGGAGCGCAAAAAGGCCGAAGACGAGAAGCGTCTTGCCGAACTCAAAGCGCAACAAGAAGCCGAAAACGCTAAAAAAGCGCAAGAAAAAGGCATTGAATTCGATAAAAACGAAAATCTCGAACTTGACGACAAGGATACGGAAAGCATCAACAAGTCAATCGAAGAGATGGAAAAAGACCGCTTGAAGAGAGCCGAACGCAACGACAAAATCGACAACGCTCTCGACGCAATCGACGCAGTGTCTCCGCTTGAAGGCGACGTGCCGCTCGTTGCGCGAGCAAAGACAAAAGGCAAAATCGAATTGCCGAAAGACGAAGAATCGCCCGAAATCGCCAAAGAAGACAATTCCGAGACGAAGAAGAGTGAAAAAGACGATGAACACAAGAAACATCACGTCGATTTGACACCGGTTGACGAAAACAAAGTCGCGGTCGGCGAGTTGCATCTCAAAGACGACGGAAGCGTAACGCCTTGGGGTGACGGCGCAAATCTCGGCAATCTCGAATACAAGGACGAAAACAAGCCCAAGAGAAAGTATACTCGCAAGGCAAAGCCCGCACAATCCGTTGAAGAGACGGCTGCAAAAGCATCGGAAACCGTGCAAGAAACGCCCGAAACGGAGCAAGAAACGGATCAAATCGAAGAAATCAAGCCTGTGAGCGAGATGCATATCAATCTCGGCGGAAAGGTGGAAGACACTCAAGGCATGGGCATAAGTTTCAAGAATGAAAATTCGATTACGCCTTGGGGCGACGGTGCGAAACTCGGCAATCTCGAGCATAAGGACGAGAACAAACCGAAGAGAAAATATACACGCAGAAAGAAAGCGGAAAACGAAGCCGAAACTGTCGAAAAAGTCATCGAAAGCGAAAAGGAAAACGTCACAGACACCAAAGACGTGAAGAGCGAAGATATTGTTCAATCGGACGGCAAAGCGGAGAAGACGGAAGAAATCGCTTCAAAAGCGCAAGAAAGTGCTGAAAAATCCGAACAAAACGGAGAGAACGAAAACAAACCGACAATCCGTAAAGCACCGCGAGAAAAGAAGAATCCGTGGGATTTGAGCGCAACGACGCTCAATCAGAAATACACGACTCCGAGCGGCAAAAAACGCAAAATAGACGCCGTTGACGAAAACAAAGTTTCTGTCGGCGGAATTACGTTTGCGGACGGAAGCGGAATCGTAGACCCGTTCGGCGACACTCTCGATATAAGCGCAAAGCCTGAAAATCACGACGACGAAGAGTAATTTAGCGTGCGCACCGACGGTGCGCACGAACGCTATATAAAAGAAAAATCGAGCCGATGTTTCAAAAAAAACATTGCGTGGGTAAATTTGGCAATGAAAACGAGCAAAAACGAGACTAAAAAGAATATAGGCAAGGCAAAAAAGATATACAACGTCGTGTCCACGGTCGTTGTGGCTTTGATATTCGTTTTTTTGGTCGCTCTCGTTGCACTTATGCTCGTTCAAAAGAAAAACGGCGGCGAAACGGAGATTTTCGGCTATTATGTGTTCGACGTGCTCACCGACAGTATGAGCGGCACGATAGAAAAAGGCGAAGTGATCGTTTCAAAGAAAGTCGAAAACAAATACGCCTTGAAAGTGGGGGATATCATCACGTTCACCGCACCCAGCGGAGTGCTTAAAGGCTACAACGAAACGCATAGAATCGTCGAGATTATCTTAGACGAAGACGGCAACGTTCAGTATTACAAAACGGCAGGAGACAAACTCTACAACGGCTCCGTTAAGGTTGACGACTGGCAACTTCCGCCCGAAAACGTCAAGGCGATATACGTCAGAAAGTCGGCGTTTATCGGCGGGCTGAAATCCTTTTTGTCGCACTGGTACGGGTACGTCGTGATAGTGGTTGTGCCGATGTGTCTCGTGTTCGCGCTTGTGATAGCGGGGTTCGTGAGAGACAGACTTGCGCTTGAAAAAGAAAAAACGCCACAAACAACGCTTGACGATTTGAGCGACGAAGAAAAGAAAAAGCTATTGGAACTTGTCGATAAAAACGACGAAAACGACGGCGATAAAAATAACTAAAAAACTCAAAACCGCACTGAAAAGTGCGGTTTTCACTTGTTTTAATTGAGATTTCATATTTGTTTAACAATAATATTTTACAATTTAATCGCAAAAAAGGAAGTGTGATAAAAAAAATAAATTTTTCGCGGTATCTAAACGGCTTTCTTCGTTTTACATATCGTTTTTTGCTCTTGACGACGCAAGGGACGAACACATTTCTTATTGCGTTTTTCGCTCGCATATGATAAAATAAACAGACTTATCTATATATATGGGGAGAACGTTATGCTCGCAAAAATTTTAAGTTACGCTTTGGACGGATTGACCGGATACGCGGTTGACGTCGAGATTGACATCAACAGCGGTTTGCCCGGCTACGATATGGTGGGGCTTGCTTCCACGGCAACGAAAGAAAGCAAGGAAAGAGTTCGCTCTGCAATCAAAAACAGCGGATTTCAATATCCCGCAAAACGCATTATCGTCAATCTTGCGCCTGCCGATACGAAAAAAGAAGGCCCGACGTTCGATTTGCCGGTTGCGCTCGGAATAATGGCGGCGACGGGACAGATAGAGAGCAAGGCGTACAAGCAATACGTGATTATCGGCGAGTTGTCGCTTGACGGCGAACTTCGTCACGTAAACGGCATAATGCCGCTTCTTATATCCGCAATGCAGTCGGGGCACAGAAAGTTTATAATTCCTGCCGCAAACGCAAGAGAAGCAAGTTTCATAGAAGGCATAGACGTGTATGCGCTGAATAACCTTCGCGAAGTTGTTGAAATGCTTTCGGGAGTAGTGTTTGAGAAAGTGCCGACTTCCACGTACGAGAGCGCATGCGTATCTCACGGCTACGGAGTGGATTTTGCAGACGTAAAAGGGCAGAGCGTTGCAAAGCGCGCGCTTGAAATTGCCGTTGCAGGCGGACACAATGCACTTATGATAGGCCCGCCCGGAGCGGGAAAAACGATGCTTGCCAAATGCGTCCCGACGATTATGCCCGAGATGACGTTTGAAGAAGCGGTGGAAGTGACAAAAATACATTCCGTCGCAGGCATACTCGATTCGGACGTCGGCATAGTGACGACGAGACCGTTCAGAACGCCGCATCACACGACGACAGTGCCTGCGCTGATAGGCGGCGGAGCAAAAGCGAGACCGGGTGAGGTGAGTCTTGCAAATCACGGCGTTTTGTTCCTTGACGAAATGCCCGAATATTCCCGTCACGCGCTTGAAACTTTGCGCCAACCGCTCGAAGACAGAAAAGTGACGGTTGCAAGAGTGCAACAAACCACCGAATATCCTGCAAATTTCATGCTGATTGCAAGCATGAACCCGTGTCCTTGCGGCAACTACGGCTCGAAAAATCAGATATGCCGTTGCACGCCGTCGCAGATACACAATTACGTGTCAAAACTCAGCGGTCCTTTGATGGACAGAATAGATTTGCAAATCGAAGTGGACAATATCTCGTACGACGAATTGCGCTTTCAAAAGAGCGGCGAGACGAGCGCGCAGATAAAAGAGCGTATCAATCGCGTGCGTGCCATTCAACGCAAGAGATTTGAAAAAGACGGCATACTCACAAACGCCGAAATGGGTGCGAAAGAACTCAACAAATATTGCGTGATTGACAAAGATTGCGAGAGACTTTTGCAAAAGGCGTTTGAAAAACTCAAGCTGAGCGCACGCGGCACGACGCGCATACTCAAAGTGGCAAGAACAATTGCCGACATAGAAGGCAGTGAAAACATTTTGCCTGCGCATATCGGCGAAGCGATACAATACAGGGGACTTGACAGGAAGTATCATTGACGGGGAGAGATATGGACGAAAGAAAGAAAATTTTGCTTGCGTTGCAAAGCGTGAGCGAATTGTCAAATAAAAAACGAACGGCACTTCTCGACGAGTTTGAAGACGCGGAACTTGCAAGCGAAAGCGGCAGACGCGCGGTTTTCAAAACGCTCGGGGACGAACACGCAACGGAGTTTTTCAAACTTCTTGATAGAGCTGACGAACTTGCGGCAGAACTTGAAAAACGAGATTTGAAATTCATCACGAGATACGACGACGAGTATCCCGAAAAGTTGCTCGACATATATGACGCGCCGACGGGATTGTTTGCAAAAGGCAATCTCGACGCACTGAGAGCAAAGAGCATTGCGGTTGTCGGAACGAGACGTCCCACGAGATACGGCGCAAAGGTCGCGGACGAGTTTTCAAGAGAATTCGCAAAAGCGGGGCTTACGGTCATATCGGGATTTGCAAGGGGTGTAGACAGTATAGCGCACCTTGCTTGCGTAAACCAGTCGAGGCCGACGGTTGCGGTGTTTGCTTCAGGGCTTGACGTCGTGTATCCTGCCGAGCATCGTTCGCTTTTAGAGAGTGTGCTTGCAAACGACGGCTTGGTTGTCACGGAATATCCGCTCGGCACGAAACCGCTTCAATATCACTTTCCCGAGCGCAATCGCATAGTCAGCGGACTTGCAGACGCGGTGTTTCTTCCGCAAGCGGCAAAAAAGAGCGGCTCGCTCATCACGATGAGACTTGCAATCGAGCAAGGAAGAGACATTTTTGCGGTGCCCGGCAACGTGTACGACGAAGAAAGCGCGGGCGGAAACGAATTGCTGAGAGAAATGCCGCACGCACTCGTCATATCGCCCGAAGACGTGCTTGACCAGATGGGCGTGAGAAGAGAAGAACAAGTCGAGAAAACAATCGAACTGTCCATAGTGCAAACAGAGATACTCGACGCGTTGCACGACGGCGAAAGGCATTTTGAAGAACTAATCGAAGTCACGGGACTTAGCGTGAGCGAACTTACGAGCGTGCTTTTCGACCTTGAGATAGAAGGTTTGGTTTTCAAAGGCGCAGGCAATTTCTATTCGCTTGCGTAAGTGTAAAAAAACTGAACGAAGCGGTATAAAACGCTCGCAAAAGCGGCGTTGAAACGCGCCGAAAACGGAAATAGATAATAAAGCGGGGCTTTGCCCCAAGGAGATATAATGAAACAACTCATCATTGTTGAGTCACCGCACAAGGCCAAAACGATACAGAAGTATCTCGGCAACGACGCGGCGGTGCTTGCATCCAAAGGACACGTTTGCGATTTGCCTGCGCGTTCTTTGGGTATCGACGTCGACAACGGTTTCAAGCCTCAATACATCGTCACGCCGGACAAGGAATCAACCATAAAACAACTCTCTCAAGCGGTGAAGAAATACGACAAAGTGTATCTTGCAACCGACCCGGACCGCGAAGGAGAAGCAATATCGTGGCACCTTAAAAACACGCTCGGAGTGACGGGCGACAAAGTGCGTATCGAGTTCAACGAAATATCGCCCAAAGCAGTGCGTGCGGCTATGGAAAATCCGAGAGAAATCAACATGGATCTCGTCAACAGCCAGCAAGCAAGAAGAGTGCTTGACAGACTTGTGGGTTACAAGATTTCCCCCATACTTTCAAGAAAACTCAAACCCAGTCTTTCTGCCGGACGCGTGCAGTCGGCGGCTCTTAAAATGATTGTGGACAGAGAAAAGGAAATTCGCGACTTCAAGCCCGAAGAGTATTGGTCGATAAGCGCGCTTTTGCTCAAAGACGGCGCAAAGAAGACTAAAGCAAACCTTTTCAACGCCGCACTCAACGACAGAAACGGCGAGAAAGTGAAACCCAACAATGCCGACGACGCATACGCGATAGCGGATCTTATGCGCAAGTGCGATTATCGTGTGGACGAAGTGAAAAAGAGCGTGTCTACGTCAAAACCCGCTCCGCCGTTTACAACGAGCACTATGCAGCAGGAAGCGAGCCACAAACTCAACATGACTGCCGAACGCACGTCTAGAGTCGCGCAACAACTCTACGAAGGCGTTGACATCGAAGGAGAAGGACAGCACGCGCTTATCACGTATATCCGTACCGACAGCGTGCGTATCTCTCCCGATTTTGCAAAAATCGCGCTTTCGTTCATCGCAAAGAACTACGGTGAAGAATTCGCGCCCAAGACGCAAAATATCTACAAAACCAGCGAGAATGCACAGGACGCGCACGAAGCAATCAGACCTATCGATTTGAACCGCACGCCTAAGTCTCTTGAAGGAAAAATGGACAGAGACGCGTTCAGACTCTACAAACTCATATACGAGCGTTTTATGGCGTCTCAAATGACTCCTGCACAGTACAACACGATGAGAGTCCACATTCTCGGCGAATGCGGCAATGAAAAACTCGGTTTCGTCGTAAGGGGCAAGAGTGTTAAATTCAAGGGTTTTACCGCCGTGTATTCCGCTACGGTGGAAGAAAGCGACGACGATAACAAAGAACTCGACACGATGCCCGATCTCAATCAGGACGAACATCTCAATCTCGACGACGTGAGTTGCGAGCAAAAATTCACGAAACCGCCGGCGAGATACAACGACGCAACGCTTGTCAAAGCACTCGAAGAAAACGGCATCGGACGTCCTAGCACGTACGCCAGCATCATATCCGTGCTTGCAAAACGCGATTACACCGAAAAGGTGCAGAAAGCAATTGCCCCCACGCAACTAGGCGAAGCGGTGTGCGAGTATATGGAGAAGAATTTCCCCGACATAATGAACCTGAATTTCACGGCTCGTCTGGAAGGCGCACTCGACAAAGTGGCGGACGGAGAGCAAGCGTGGCAGGAACTTATCGGAGCGTTCTATCCGCGACTTATGAAATTCGTGGAGCGCGCGGCAAAGAGCGGCGGCGGAAGTTATATGCCCGACGAAGAAAGCGACGTGATTTGCGACAAATGCGGAGCGAAAATGGTCGTTCGCCACGGCAAATACGGTCCGTTCCTTGCTTGCCCGAATTATCCCAAGTGCAAGAATATCAAGAAAATCGTCGAAGTGGTCGGCAAATGCCCCAAGTGCGGCGGAGACGTCAGCAAACGTGTGTCCAAAGCAGGCAAAACGTTCTACGGATGCACAAACTATCCCAAGTGCGACTTCATCAGTTGGGACGTGCCCGCGCCGTATTTCTGCCCCGAATGTGCGTCTACTATGAAAGTGGTCAAACGCGACGACAAGACGTATTACGTTTGCACGAATCACAACTGCAAACACAGAGAACTCGTCAAAGACGAAAGCGAACAAAATCAATAAGAACGAACGATGAGCGAGAAACGACTTGTAAAAATCATAGGCGGCGGGCTTGCCGGATGCGAATGTGCATTGCAACTTCTCGAGCGCGGATACGCGGTGAAGATGTACGAGATGCGTCCTGCTCGCACCACCGGAGCGCACAAAACGGAAAACCTTGCCGAACTCGTGTGTTCCAACTCGCTCAAATCGTCCGAGCCTTGCACGGCTTCGGGGCTTCTCAAAGAAGAACTCGACCTTTTGGGATGCAGACTTTTGCCACTTGCAAGAGAGAATGCCGTGCCGTCGGGCAGCGCATTGTCGGTGGAAAGAGAAGGTTTTTCAAAGTCGGTTGAAAACGCGTTGAGCGCATATCCCGATTTCACTCTCGTGAGAGAAGAAGTCACGAGTCTTGACGAAGACGTTCCCACTGTGATTGCGACGGGACCGCTCACATCCGACTCGCTTGCAAAAGTCGTCGGAGAACTCACGGGAAAAGACAGACTGTTTTTCTACGACGCAATCGCTCCTATCGTGGAGTTTGACAGCATAGATATGTCGAAAGCGTATTTCGGCGGAAGATACGGCAAAGGCGGAGAAGATTATCTCAATTTGCCCATGCAAAAAGACGAATACGAAGCGTTTTACAACGAACTCGTCAACGCCCAAACCGTCCTATTGCACGACTTTGAAAAGAGCGAACTTTTCGACGGTTGCATGCCCATAGAAGAGATGGCGAAGCGCGGAAGCGACACCATTCGTTTCGGTCCGCTCAAACCCGTCGGACTTCGCAATCCCCGCACGGGCGAAAAAGCGTACGCTGTCGTGCAGTTGAGAAAAGAAAACGTTGCAGGAGATTGTTACAATCTCGTTGGCTTTCAAACGAATCTCACCTATGGTGAGCAAAAAAGAGTTTTCCGCATGATTCCTGCTCTTCACGACGCCGAATTCGTAAGATACGGCATAATGCACCGCAACACCTATATAAACGCTCCGGACGTTATTGACGAGACATTCAGAGTCAAAGGCGACAGACCGCTTTATATAGCAGGGCAATTGTCGGGTGTGGAAGGCTACGTTGAGAGCATAATGAGCGGTATGATTGCAGGAATCGCGCTTGCAAAAGAACTCGACGGCGACAGATTGCAAGTGCCGTCCGACGTGACGATAATCGGCTCGCTTTGCAGATACGTATCCACTTGCGCGCTCGATTTCAAGCCTATGAACGCAAATTTCGGCATATTGCCGTCGATTACGGGATTCAGAGACAAGCAAAAACGCAAACAGGCGTATCACGACAGGTCGATAGACGCTATAAAAAATCAACGATAAGGTTACAATATGAGCATTATTGCTCGCAGAATATACCGATAGATTATCGGAAAACGGAAGTGAAAGGCACTTCACAAAGATAAGGAGAACACAATGATAGAATTTCGCGGAACTACAATTTGCGCCGTGAGAAGAAACGGCGAAACCGCAGTTGCGGGCGACGGTCAGGTCACGATGGGCGAAAGCGTCATCATGAAAGGCAACGCCGTCAAAGTGAAACGTATTTACAACGATAAAGTGGTGGTCGGCTTTGCAGGTTCGGTCTCGGACGCATTTGCGTTGTCCGAAAGATTTGAAGCTATGCTTCAAAAATACAGCGGCAATCTTATGAGAGCGGCTGTCGAACTTGCCGAACTTTGGAGAAACGACAAGGGCGGCAGAAAACTCGAAGCGTTGCTCATTGCTGCAGACCACAACAGCATTTACGTGATTTCGGGCACCGGTGAAGTCATTGAACCCGAAAACGGAATCGTTGCAATCGGCAGCGGCGGCAACTATGCGCTCGCGGCGGCTCGCGCACTTGCGGACGCAACCGATCTCAGTGCAAAGGAAATCGCGACTCGCGCACTCAAAATCGCAAGCGAGATTTGCGTGTACACCAACGACCATATCACCGTCGAAACAGTGTGACAGGAGGCTTATTATGGACAACAACGTTATGACTCCAAAACAAATCGTGGCTGAACTCGATAGATACATCATCGGTCAGCACGACGCAAAAGTGGCGGTGGCTATCGCTCTTCGCAACAGATACAGAAGAAGCAAACTTCCCGAAGAAATGAGAGAAGAAATTACGCCGAAAAACATCATCATGAAAGGCCCGACGGGCGTCGGTAAGACGGAAATCGCAAGAAGACTCGCAAAAGTGGTCAAAGCGCCTTTCGTGAAAGTTGAGGCGACGAAATTCACCGAAGTGGGCTATGTCGGCAGAGATGTAGAGAGCATCATCCGCGATCTCGTGGAAGTTTCAATCCGTCTCGTCAAAGACGAGAAATTCAAAGAAGTCATGCCCAAGGCGACGGAAATTGCAGAGAACAAACTCTGCGAAATATTGCTCCCTATCCGCAAAAACGCGGCAGGAGCAACCGAAAAGAGCGACGCGCAACTTCGCGAAGAACTCTTGCAGGAAATCCGTGCAGGACACCTTGACGGCATCACGATCGAGATGGAAATCCGTCAACAGCCCAAGCCCATTCAGCTGCAACCGGGCAACGCTCCCGGCAACGAGATCGATCTCGGTTCTATCTTCGGCGGCATGATGGGCAAAGCACCCGTGAAAAAGAGAAAACTCACCGTCAAGCAAGCGATGGAGTTTATGGTCAATCAGGAAGCGGAAAAGATGGTGGATCAGGACGCAATCACGCAGGAAGCACTGCAAAGAGCAGAGCAGGACGGCGTAGTGTTCCTTGACGAAATCGACAAAATCGCAACCAACGACAACGGACAGCAAGGTCACGACGTATCCCGCGAAGGCGTGCAAAGAGACATCCTGCCCATCGTTGAAGGAAGCACCGTTCAAACCAAATACGGCGCAATCCGCACGGACTTCATTTTGTTCATTGCCGCGGGCGCGTTCCACATCTCGCGCATGGAAGACCTTATTCCCGAACTTCAGGGCAGATTCCCCATCCGCGTGGAACTCGACAATCTCACGAAAGACGATTTCGTGCGCATTCTCACCGAGCCCGATAACGCGGTTTTGAAACAATACAAAGAATTGCTTGGCGTGGACGGCGTGTCTCTCAACTTCTCGGACGAAGCGATTGACGAGATTGCGAGAGTGGCGTTTGAAGAGAACGAAAACAGTGAAAATCTCGGCGCGCGCAGACTGCACGCCGTGCTCGAATCATTGCTCAAAGACGTGCTTTACGAAGCGGACGACAACGTGACGAAGGAAATCAACATCGACAAGGCGTACGTCGAAGCACACCTTAGCGCAAATCTCAAAGAAAGAAATCTCAGACGTTATATTATCTGATACGAAAGGTATCGGAAACGAAATAGGAAGGAAAAAGATGATAAACATACCCAAGGGCACAAAGGACATGTTGCCGCAAGAAGCATACAAATGGCATTACGTCGAAGGCGTCGCAAGAGAAGTGGCGAGTGAATTCGGATTTAAAGAAATCCGCACGCCCATGTTCGAGCATACCGAACTTTTCCTTCGCGGAGTGGGTGAAACCACCGACATCGTGACGAAGGAAATGTATACTTTCGACGACAAGGGCGGAAGAAGCATGACGCTTCGCCCCGAAGGCACGGCAGGCGTTGCGCGTTGCTTTATCGAAAACGGTTTGCATCAGGGCGTTATGCCTATGAAAGCGTATTATATAGCAAGCATTTTCCGCTATGAGAAACCGCAAAACGGCAGACTTCGCGAACACCATCAATTCGGCGTTGAGTGCTATGGCAGCGACAGCCCGTCGGCGGATGCGGAAGTCATTTCTCTTGCTTCGACTTTCTTGAGAAGAGTCGGACTTAAAGAACTCGAACTCAACATCAACAGCATCGGATGCCCCAAGTGCCGCGCGGAGTACAACAAGGCTTTGAAAGAGTACATCGGCGCAAATTTGCACCTTATGTGCGGTCAATGCCAAGCAAGATTTGACAAAAATCCGCTTCGTATTCTCGACTGCAAGGAAGAAAAGTGCAAAGAAATCGTGAAGAACGCTCCGAGAATAACGGATTATCTTTGCGACGATTGCAAAGCGCACTTTGAGAAGGTGCAAGAGATATTGACGTCTCTCGGCATCTCGTTCAAGGTCAATCCCGGCATTGTGCGCGGTCTTGACTACTACACACGCACCGTCTTTGAGTTTATATCCACCGATATAGGCGCGCAAGGCACAGTGTGCGGCGGCGGAAGATACAACAATCTCGTCGAAGAAGTCGGCGGAAAGCCCACTCCCGCAGTCGGATTCGGTCTCGGTCTTGAAAGATTGCTTCTCGTTCTTGAAAACACGAACAATCTTAAAGCGGAAGAAGAGACTATGGACGTGTATATTGCACCGCTAGGCGAAAAAGCGCAGGATTTTGCAAGAAAACTCGTCAGAGACCTTCGCAACGCAGGCGTGAAAGCCGAGACGGACATTATGGATAGGGGTGTAAAAGCGCAGATGAAATACGCAGACCGCACCGGCGTTAAGAACGTGGTTGTAATCGGCGACGAAGAACTTGCAGCCGGCGTCGTAAACGTCAAGGATATGAAAATCGGAACGACCGAGCAGGTCGAAATCGCAAAACTTTGCGAATATTTTGAAAAATGACCGAACGCGGAGTAGTTTCAAAAATCAAAGGCAATAAAGCCACGGTGCAATTCGAGCGTCACAGCGCGTGCGACAAATGCCATATGTGCGCTGTCACGAAAGACACCATGAAAGTCGAAGTGACGCTTGACAACACGCTCGGCGCAAACGTGGGCGACTTTGTGGAAGTGGAAATGGGCGAAAGATACGTGCTTACGGCGGCGGCTATCGTCTATGTCATTCCGCTTGTCCTAATCGGCGTAGGCATAGGCGTGGGAACGCTCATAAACGAACTTGCGCAGGTGCTTATGGCTCTTGGCGGACTTATAATAGGCTTTGCGATTGCGATTCTTCTCGACAAATTCGTCATACGCAAGAAGAAAGGTTTCAGTCCGCGCATGAAGAGCATTTGTCCTGCAACTGCGCAAGATTATATCGAAAACAACAAACAATAAAATCAGGAGTTTATTATGGAACTTATCTTAAATAATAACAATTTTGACGAAACAATCAAAAACGGCGTCGTTTTGGTGGATTTCTGGGCGACGTGGTGCGGACCTTGCAAAATGCTTGCTCCGAACGTTGAAGAAATCGCAAAAGAATACGAAGGCAGAGCAGTCGTGGGAAAGGTCGACGTTGACGAAAATCCCGACCTTGCCGAGCGTTTCGGCATTATGTCGATTCCCTCGCTTTTCGTTTTCGTGAACGGCGAAGTGAAAGAAAAACTCATCGGCTATCGCCTTAAAATGCAAATAGCAGAAGTGCTTGACAAATACTGCTGAAAAAAGCAAAACCGAGAAAGGAAGATTTACGAATGATAGACCTTAAAAGTATAAAAGAAGTGGACGGCGAATTGTACGAGTCGATGCTCAAAGAATTTGAACGTCAGCAACACAATCTCGAACTCATCGCAAGCGAAAACATCGTTTCCGAAGCAGTTTTGGCGGCGGCAGGAACTTTCTACACCAACAAGTATGCGGAAGGTTATCCCGGCAAACGCTATTACGGCGGTTGCGAATACGTGGACATTGCAGAAAATCTTGCAATAGAACGTGCGAAACAACTTTTCGGTGTGAAATACGCAAACGTACAACCGCATTGCGGTTCAAATGCAAACTTTGCGGCGTATTACGCGCTTTTGAAGAGCGGAGACACCATTCTCGGCATGACGCTTGCCGACGGCGGACATCTCACGCACGGCGCAAAAGTGAATATGAGCGGCAAGTTGTTCAACTGCGTCGGATACGGCATAGATCCCGTGACCGAGCGCATAGACTACGACAAGGTGCGTGAAATAGCATTGGAATGCAAGCCGCAACTCATCGTCTGCGGCGCAAGCGCGTATCCCAGAGAAATAGATTATAAGCGTTTCAGAGAGATTGCAGACGAAGTGGGCGCATACCTTATGGCGGACATTGCGCACGTTGCGGGACTTATTGTCGCAGGCGTGCATCAAAGCCCCGTCGGATACGCGCACGTCATCACGTCTACAACGCACAAGACTTTGCGCGGTCCGCGCGGCGGTCTCATTATGTGCGACGACGAAGAGATTGCAAAACGCATAAACAAGGCGGTTTTCCCCGGAAGTCAGGGCGGTCCGCTCATGCACATAATCGCGGCAAAGGCGGTCGCTTTCAAAGAAGCGCTTTCACCCGAGTTTAAGGAATATCAGATTCAAATCGTCAAAAACGCGAAAGCAATGGCAAATCGCTTGCTTGAACGCGGATTGAAACTTGTCAGCGGCGGCACGGACAATCATATGATGCTCGTCAATCTCACGGGAAGCGGAGTCAACGGCAAGCAACTCGAAACCTGGCTTGACGAAGCGCATATCACCGCAAATAAGAATTCCATTCCAAACGAGCCCCTTCCGCCGTCTCTGACGAGCGGTATAAGAGTGGGCACTCCGGCGGTCACCACTCGCGGAATGAAAGAAGACGATATGGTGAGAATTGCGGATATGATTGCGGACGTTGTGGAAGGCAAAGAAGAAGCAATCGAAGACGTCAGAGCACGAGCAATCGCTCTTTGCGACGAGCATCCGATTTACAAAGACGCTTTGTATATGTAACTCATCGAGAGAGTTTCATCAAAGCGCACAGTTTTGACACAACTTCATAACCTGCAAACGCAACGGGAGCAAAAACGTCTCGTTGCGTTTTTTCTTTTTCTTTTTTGATATTTTCCGAATCTTTATTTTCGCATTCTTTTGAAACGTTTTCTGTTTGTTCTAAATTGCTTTCCGCACGTTTCTTGGAAGAGTGGGTATCGTTTTCAACGTTCGTGCCGTTTTTCTCTTCATTTTTAGGCTTTTGAGATTGCATAAGCGACATAACGAGCGGAAGAAGAGAAGCCATATCGCCTTTTCCGCCTTGCATTGCGCTTACAAGCGAGAACATGGGGTTTTGCTTTGCAAGATTTCCCATTATATCTGCAAAAGCGTTTTTCTGTTCGCCGCCGCTTTCGTCCGTGTTTATGCGAATTTGCTCGCCAAGTCCGTTTTGAGCGTAGAAAGGCGAAACGTCACTCACACGCTCGTTTTTAGGCGCAGATTGCGGAATATCGCGTTTTACGTCGTTTGCAGGCGGCTTTTGCATTGCTTGCATCAAAGATGCGATTGCGTTTACGTCAAAATTCATATTTCACCTTGTCACAACCATAATATGCGCTCATATATTGAATGTGAAAGGAGATAATATGAATTTTTATCAATATAACGGCATGGGCGAGAATTTTTCCGATAACTCCGAAAACAAAGGACGTCAAAATGACGGGGCGAGCAACGGCGCAAATTATGACGATGCAATGAACGCTTATGCGCGATTTCAGGGGAAGAGCGAACAGGAGCTTATGGGGGAACTATCGTCGCTCGTGTCCAAAATGAAAGCGGATGGAACGTTTGACGTGGACACGCTCGAAAGATTGTATTCGGCAACGAGCGGGATGTTGAACGCCGAGCAACGAGAACGAATGCGTGCGCTTATAGATATGCTCAAGGGGTGATATGGACAAGATTGACAAAAACATAATAAGTCGTCTGTCAGCACGGTCGAAGATATCGGGCGGCGTTGTGACCACGTTGTGTGAAAACGAAAGCGCAGACGCACTTGTAAGAGTGAGAAATCCGCTTCATTTAGGTTACATAGAGCGAAATTTCGACGTTTGCGGACTTTATCCGTTCATACGCTCGGTTGCGATAAAATGCAGTCTTAAAGACGCTGTAAAACTTGAAAGAATGCAAGAAGTGGAATATGTTTCGGCGCAAAGCAAAGTGCTTGCTTTAAGCGACGATATTGGCAATCTAACAAGTCTAAACGTAAATTTTCAAAACAATATCGCAAGCGACACGGACGATGGAACGCACGAGAGTAACCAAACCGGTTCAAGTGGCGACAATCCTGCCGACAAGCGAGATTTTCACGTTGAAAACAGCGGATTGTTTTCACCCGTGCCGACGTTTGACGAGTCGCTTGACGGAAGCGGGGTTACGCTTTGCGTTATGGACACGGGGGTATCTCCGCATCTCGATTTGTCCGTGCCGAGAGAAAGAATCGTTCATTTCGAGGATATGATAAACGAAAGCGCCGAGCCTTACGACGATAACGGACACGGCACGTTCGTTGCGGGAGTTGCGGCAGGCAACGGAAACGCTTCGGCAAGAAAGACCGCGGGTGTTGCTCCAAAGGCAAACATCGTCGGAGTAAAAGTCATCGACGACAGCGGTGAAAGCGGAACTTTCAAAATTCTCGACGGCATGCAATGGCTTTTCGACAATTTCAGAAGATATGACGTAAGAGTGGTGTGCATGAGTTTCGGCGCAGAACCGCTCGAATATGCCGACCCGCTAAAAATCGGCGTTGAAATGCTTGCAAGAAGCGGACTTATCGTAGTTTGCGCTTCGGGCAACAGCGGCGCAGGATCTTTGAAATCACCGGCGATAAGCACTGAAGTCATTTCGGTCGGTGCGGTGGACAAAAATCTGAACGTGGCGTCTTTTTCGTCGCGCGGCTATTACGGCGGAGCGTACCGCCCCGACGTTTATTCGCAAGGCGTCGACGTTGCCGGTATTCAAGTTGGCGGAACGTACGGGAATATGAGCGGAACTTCGGTCAGTGCTCCGTACGTTGCAGGTGCGTGTTGTCTTCTTTGTCAAAAATATCGCAAACTTACGCCGTATCAGGCAAAAATAGGTGTTCTAAACAGGGCAATCTTGAAAAACGATATAAGAATTTTGCAACTGTGAACGGGAAATTGCTTCTAACAACGGTGATTGCACTCTTACACTTTGAGAGTTTTGTTTTAATGACCGATATTTGTCATCGTTAAAATGTGGAACGGCGCAACGATGCGCCGTTTTGATCACTTTAATAATTGCTTAAAGAGTAAGATGCTCTTTAGTGTCGGATTTTTGCTTATTGTTTGCGCTATATATTTCGCATGTCTTATTTGATTTTCCGCAATATCTTGTCCAGAATGTTTGCAAACATGTTGATTTCGTTGTCCGTAGTGTCACAGCCCACGCTCGCACGCACCGCGCCTTGCGTTGCCGTTCCCATACTTTCGTGAACGAGCGGAGCGCAGTGAAGTCCGCTTCTGACGCACACGTCGTATTCATTCAATTCGTCTGCAATAAATCCGCTGTCAACCGAAGAAAAATTGAAACTAACGACTCCCGTTTCAAAGTCGTGAGTATATATCGTCGCATTAGCGTCTTTCAGAATCGTTCCGAGATTTTTCGATATTCTAAACGTATTTTTTCTTATCGCGGACAGATTGTCGTAAGTCCATTTCGTGCCTTGGTACAGTGCGGATATTCCGCCTGTGAATTGCGTTCCTGCTTCAAAGGATTCCGGCATTTGAACGTTCGGAGTAAGTTCGTTTGACCTTGCACCCGTTCCGCCGTACAGAAGCGGTTTGAGCGCAACGCCCTTTTTCACGACGAGTGCGCCGACGCCTTGCACTCCGTGCAAACCTTTGTGTGCAGGGATTGCAATCATATCCGCACACGACGTGTCGCAATCTATTATCGGCACGCTTTGCGCTCCGTCGAGAAGCAGTGTTGCGCCGCATTCTTTTGCCGTTTTGCCAAGTTTTTCAACGTCGGCAACTGCGCCGGTAACGTTGCACGCTCCGCCTGCCGCTATGAGTTTTGCGCCTTTTGCCTTTTCTTTCAAATCTTCGTAATCGATATGACCGTCGTCTGTCGTATCGGCAATTTCAAGATTTATCAAACCGTCTTTTTTCAGTTTGAAAAGCGGACGCAACACGGAATTGTGTTCGTTTTTTGTCGTGACAACCTTATCTCCCGCTTGCAGAAATCCGAAAATCGCAAGATTGAGTGCCTCTGTGCAGTTTTTTGTGAACACAAGGTCGAATTCATCGGTGTTTGCAAGTTTTGAAATCAAAAAAGTGCGGCAATCGTCGATAAGTATCGTTTTTGCGATTGATTCCGAATGACCGCTTCGTCCGGCGTTTGCCGAGTGCGTCAAATCGAACAGAAGCGCGTTCATCACGCACTTTGGCTTGAATCTCGATGTTGCTGCGTTGTCAAGGTATATCATTACATTAAGCAATCTATGCTCGCGCGCACCAAAAATGTGCTTTTGCAATATATTAATTTGAGAGCGGATACATATAATTTCGGGGGTAAGATATGAGAGAATTTTTCGTGGCGTTCCGCTCAAGGCAAGAAGCCGTACGTTTTTATGAAGAAATGACGTCCTATCGTGTGACTTGCAAACTCATCAACACGCCGTCGTCGGCAGGCGTAGGTTGCGGATTGTCGGTGAAACTGTTTGCAAAGGATATGGGACAGGCAAAGGCGGTGTTGTCGCGCGGACGCTATCCGTCGGCAGTCGGATTTTATTATTTCTCGCAAAACGGCAACGCAATCAGGCTTTGAACCTTGAAAAAACCTTGAAGAGAATATCCGCTTGAAAGCACGCTTTGCGTGCTTTTTCTCCGCCTTGAATGAAACGAAAATATAAAAACAACGTAGTTTTAGGTGAGCCGAACGTTATTATCGTGTGCATATTGCCGTGCAAGGCAAAATATAAAATGCGCTCACGCGTCGGGATGCGGCAAAATTTTGCAAATATGCTTTTGTAAAAATAAAAGTTGTTCTTGCGTATGCGCGCAAACTATTGCAAATTCACGTTTTTTGTGGCATAATTGCGCTATGACCGAGACGAATGAGAAAATATTCGATATACTGTGCAAAATGCATCCTGACGCGAAGTGCGAACTCGATTATACGACGCCGTTTGAGTTGCTTATAGCGGTGGTTTTGTCCGCGCAATGCACGGATAAGCGCGTGAACAAAGTCACAAGCGAACTTTTCAAAATCGCAAACACTCCGGAAGCGTTTGTCGCCATGGATTCGGAAGAACTTGAAAAGCATATATTTTCTTGCGGATTTTATCATAATAAAGCGAAAGCGATAAAGTCCATAAGTCTGAGCGTGCTGGAAGCAGGCGGTATGCCCGCGACGCGCGACGAACTTGAAAAACTTCACGGCGTCGGAAGAAAGACCGCAAACGTCGTGTACAGCGAAGCGTACGGCGGAAACGCTATTGCGGTGGATACGCACGTTTTCAGAGTTGCAAACCGCATAGGGCTCGTTCACACCAAAACGCCCGAACAGACCGAGCAAGCATTGATGAAAGCGTTTGACGAGTCAAAGTGGTCAAAACTGCATCATCTGCTGATATTTCAGGGACGATACGTTTGCCACTCGCAAAAGCCCGATTGCGCCAATTGCGGATTGCGTGCATATTGCGAATATTATCGAAAACTAACAAAATAAAAGCTACGGCTTGAAAAATATCATGAAGAAGTTTGAAATTATCTCAAAAAAACAACTTGCGGCAAACGTTCACGAGTACGTCGTGTACGCGCCTATGGTTGCAAAACACTGTCTTGCAGGTCAGTTTATAATCTTGCGCACGGACGAAAACGGTGAACGCGTGCCTTTTACCATATGCGATTATTCGCGTGCCGACGGCACCGTGTCTATTCTCGTGCAGGAAGTCGGTTATACGACGCTCAAATTGTCTCACATGAACGTCGGAGATTGTCTTGCCGACTTCGTAGGACCGCTCGGAAACGCAACCGATTTGAGCAAATACAAAAACGTATGTTTGATCGGCGGCGGTATAGGCACGGCAGTCGTTTTTCCGCAGGCGAAGCAACTGTATTCCGACAAAAGAAGCGTTGACGTTATCATAGGCGCAAGAAACGAGAGCCTTTTGATGTACGTTGACGAGTTTAAGGCAAATTGCGACAATTTGTATCTCGTAACCGACGACGGCTCGAACGGAAACAAAGGATATGTCACGGATATGCTCAAAAAACTCGTTTCGGACGGAAAAAAATACGATTGCGTGTTTGCAGTCGGTCCGCTTCCTATGATGAAAGCGGTGTGTGCGCTCACGAAAGAACTTGGAATTGACACCGTGGTCAGCATGAACTCTATGATGGTGGACGGCACGGGGATGTGCGGTTGCTGTCGTTTGACCGTTGGCGGAGAGACAAAGTATGCGTGCATAGACGGTCCCGAATTTGACGGACATCTCGTCGATTTCGACGAAGCGATATTGCGCTCGAAGGCGTACAAAGAGCAGGAACAGGCGCATTTGTGCAATTTAAGGAGAGAATATGGTCAGGACTGAAAGACACGCTATGCCCACTCAATCCGCATCCGAGCGGAAAAACAACTTTGACGAAGTTGCGCTCGGCTATACGGACGAACTTGCAAAAGCCGAAGCGGACAGATGCCTTAATTGCAAAAACGCTCCGTGCATGAGCGGTTGCCCCGTGGGAGTGCATATTCCCGATTTCATAGCGAAGGTGAGAGAAGGAGACGTTTCGGGTGCGGTAAAAATTCTGAAAGCAGACAACAATCTTGCGGCGGTTTGCGGAAGAGTATGCCCGCAGGAGAACCAATGCGAAAAATATTGCGTACGCCGTGAAAAACTCGGCGGAAGCGTCGCAATCGGCAATCTCGAACGTTACGTTGCCGATTTTGCTCATGAAAACGATTTGATTTCGTCCGATGCGGCTAAGCCGATAGGCAAGCGCGTTGCGGTTGTCGGTTCCGGCCCTGCCGGACTTTCTTGCAGTGCGGACCTTGCTCGCGCAGGTGTTGACGTGACGATCTTCGAAGCGTTGCACGAAGCAGGCGGAGTGCTCGTATACGGAATTCCCGAATTCAGACTTCCGAAATCTCTCGTGAAAAAGGAGATTGACGGAGTGAAGTCGCTCGGTGTTAAAATAGAAACCGACGTAGTCGTCGGAAAGAGCGTGTTCGTTGAAGAATTGCTCGAAGAATATGATGCGGTGTTTATCGCAAGCGGCGCAGGCGTCCCTATGTTTATGCACATCAAAGGCGAAAATCTCAACGGCGTGTATTCTGCAAACGAATATCTCACGAGAGTCAACCTTATGAAAGCGTATAAGGCCGATAGCGTCACTCCCATACGCATGGCAAAACGCACGGTTGTCGTCGGAGCTGGCAACGTGGCAATGGACGCTGCAAGAACCGCTCTGAGACTTGGAAGCGAAGTCACGCTTGTTTACCGCCGCTCGCGTGCCGAAATGCCTGCAAGGGCAGAAGAAATCGAACATGCCGAGCAAGAAGGCGTAAAGTTTGATTTGCTTGTCAATCCCGTTGAAATTCTCGGAGACGAAAACGGCAACGTCAAAGGAGCAAGGCTCATTCGTATGCAACTCGGCGAACCCGACGCAAGCGGTAGAAGACGCCCGGTGGAAATAGAAGGAAGTGAATTTGAGATTGAGTGCGACCAGATTATCGTTGCGCTCGGCACGACTCCGAATCCGATAATCAAAAAAAGTTTCCCGTCTCTCGAAACGTCGAAGAAGGGAACTATCGTCGCCGACGAAAACGGAAAAACCAACGTAGATAAATTGTATGCAGGCGGCGACGCAATGACGGGAGCGGCAACCGTAATTCTTGCAATGGGGGCAGGAAAACGTTCCGCAAAAGCAATTCTCGATGAATTTGCAAAAGGTAGTGTAAAATAAATTATGCGCGGAATAAATGCGCTTAAACGTGAGAACAATTCTAAAAATGCGCAAAATTTAGAATTGTATTGAAGAAAAATCATACTAAACAGTGAACAACAGTCAGATTGAAACGACGTGTGAACAAATGCGCAAACCGATTTGACTACGACAAAATTCCCGCCGACTTCGGCAAAGGAAGGTGAAACAAATGTTTCTCGATTACGTAAAAATATTTATAAAAGCAGGCAACGGCGGCAACGGTAAAGTGTCGTTTCACCGTGAAAAATTCGTTCCCAACGGCGGACCGGACGGCGGTGACGGCGGCAACGGAGGGGACGTCGTGTTCGTTGCGGATAAGGAAATAAACACACTTATCGACTTCAAATTTCAAAAGTTTTATCGCGCGCAAAACGGCGGCGACGGCGAAGCAAAGAACTGCACGGGCAAATCCGCTCCGCCGCTTATTATCAAAGTGCCCGTCGGCACTGTCATTCGCGACACCGAAAGCGGAAAAGTCATCTGCGATTTGTTTGACGACGGCGAAACTTTCGTAGCGTTGAAGGGCGGTCGCGGCGGCAAAGGCAACAACAGATTTGCACACGCAAAACGTCAGGCGCCGTCATTTTCGCAACTTGGTGAAACGACAGAAGAGCATCAGGTTACGCTCGAACTCAAAACCATTGCGGATGTCGGTCTCGTCGGATTCCCGAACGTTGGCAAATCGACGCTTCTTAGCGTTTTGACGTCGGCAAAACCGAAGATTGCAAACTATCATTTTACGACGATAAATCCAAATCTCGGCGTCGTGCAGATGTACGATGAAAGTTTCGTCATTGCGGATATTCCGGGGCTCATCGAAGGCGCGAGCGAAGGTGCGGGGCTCGGTCACTATTTCTTGCGCCACATAGAGCGCGTGCGTCTTATCGTTCACGTTGTAGACATCAGCGGAAGCGAAGGCAGAGACCCCATTGACGACTACAACAAAATCAATGCGGAACTTGCAACTTACAGTGAAAAACTGGCACAGATACCGCAAATCGTTGTAGCGGGCAAAGCAGATCTTCTCACCGATCCCGACGAAGTCGCAAAGTTTGAAAAGGCGATCGGCAAAAAGGTGTACGTTGTGTCCGCGCTCACGCATCAAGGCATCGATGAGCTTCTCAAAGTCATGAAAGAGAAAGTGGACGAGCTTCCACCGCCTTCTCGCATCGAGCGTGACGAAAACTTCGAGCTTGAGCCCAAGACTGATCAAAAATTCACCGTCACACGTCTTGACGACGGCTCGTTCTTTGTTGACGGCGGTCTTGTTGACTTCCTCATCCAAAACGTCACCATTTCATCTCAAGACTCTTTCGCATTCTTCCAGAAAGTCCTTAAGGACCGCGGAGTTATTGCCGAACTTAAAAAGCGCGGCATGAAGGAAGGGGATACTGTTATTATTGGTGACATCGAATTCGAATGGGTTGATTAATCGCCTATTTGGTGAATAGCTGCGTCAACACCCATCTGCTCCAAAATCACGTACTATTTTGTACGTTGGGTTTTGTTTCGGATGGGTGTTTTCTTGTTCTGCTAACCGCGCCGAAAATCTTTGCTATCAGTTGGTCACGGGTAAAAACTCCTACCTCAATTTCGCAAGATTGTCGGCTTGGTGTTTTGATTGGGCTGGACACCCACACCCAATTAGAATACTTGTTAAAATGCGAATTTTCCTTGTCAGATCAAGCGTAGCGAAAAAATGCAAATATGCGCCTTACGGCTGGATGTTTCGGCAGGCTCAACATGACGAGTAGCGGGACACCCACACCCGAATAGAATATTCGGTGAAATACAAATTTTCCTTGTCATTCTCGTTTGTATTCGTCTTCCAATTCGCGTTCGAGTTGGGCGAAGACCTTCGGGGATGTTATGCTTCCGTTGCCGAGCGGAGTGAGCGTTAAAAGAGCCATAAGAAGCGTGAGTGTTCCCAAAACGATATAATAGATTTTAAGCGGAGTGATAAACGACACGAGAATAAGTATTCCGCCCGAAAAGGCGTAGTTTTTGAAGTTTCGTCTATTCAGCATGGTCTCTGCAAGTGAGCGGAAATCAAACTTCGTTCTCATTTTTTTAAGGTCCGGCAGTGCGTTTCTTTTGGCAAGAAAGCGAAATATTTGTTTCGTCTTTATCAGATTCAGTTTGATTTTTTCAAGGTTTGCAATCTGATACGCTTTGCGGTCTATGCCTTTTGCAAACAAAAAAATTTCGTTTTTTTCGTGTTTTGCCGCAAGATTGCATGCACTTGCAACGTCGCTTGCGCCAAGCGGTGAAAACTTGAAATTTGCAATTATTATCCCGTTTTCAAGCAAAATATAATTGCGACTATTATCAAAATCGACATTTTTTATAGCAAGTAGCAGAGCTTTTATTGCATATTCGTTGCCGCGTAGGCAAAACTCGAGTTCAAGCCTTTCCCAAGAATACGGCTTTGCTTTTTTCTTTTGAACGTAACTAACCGTAAAAATCGCAACGGCGGTAAAAGCGCAGGAAAATATAAGTGCGCCTATCCAGTTTTTGAAAGCAAAGGTCGCCCATGCAAAAGTCACGAGTGACAGCACTATGCTTGCGAATATATAATCGAGTGTTTTTGCCATATTGCGATTTTTGCCCGAAATATCGTTTTCGATACACAAACGAGCGTCAAATAATTGATAATAATTTTCAATCATTGTATAATAAAACCATGCAAAAGACGTTGATATTCGGCGGAGCGTTTGACCCGCCGCACCTTGAACACGTAAATATGGTAAGACACGCAGTCGAGCAACTCGGCATAGACAAAGTCGTGCTCGTTCCCACGTTCACACCACCGCACAAAAGTGCGGGATTTTTGGATTTCGCCACGCGATGCAAACTTCTTAAAGTTGCGTTCGACGGATTGAATTTCGTCATAGACGACATCGAAAATGTGCGCGGAAAAGACAATTACAGTGCACTGACGTTGCCTGTTCTCAAAGAAAAATACGGTGATATCATATATCTCATAGGTGGCGACAGTCTCGAATATTTCGATACGTGGTATCATCCGGAAAAGATTCTCGAAACTTGTCCGGTGGCGGTTTGCGGACGGGAAGGTTTTGACGACGTAAAAACGAGAGCCGCCGCATTGCAGCAAAAATTCGGCGGTGAGTTTATTCTCATAGATTACACGGGAAAAGACGTCTCTTCGTCCGTCGTAAGAGCGAAACTTCTTATGGGGGACAAATGCGACGAGATTGACGAAAAAGTGCAATCCGCAATAGACGAACTCGGACTTTTCAAAGAGTATTCGGATATGGCAACGCGCCTTAAATCCTATCAGAGCGACGAACTTTTTGCGCACAGCAAAGCGGTTGTGCTGACGGCAATGGAACTTAATTCCCGCCATAATCTCAAACAGGACTTCACAAAGACGTTTCTTGCATGCTTTTTGCACGACAATGCAAAGCAACGCCCGTCCGTTGACGGGTTGAATGTGCCAAAAGACGCAATCGGAACGCCCGTGTTGCATCAGTTTTTGGGAGCGGAGAAAGCAAGACGAGATTTCGGAATACAGGACGAAGACGTGCTTGAGGCAATCCGCTATCACACGACTGCGAAAGCAAATATGACGATGCTTGAAAAACTCGTGTACACGGCGGATAGTCTGTCATTTGACAGAACTTACGAACCTATTCCGAAAATCAGAGAAATTGCGATGCGCGATTTTGACGAAGGTTTCAGAACAGTGCTTCGATACACGTATGACAAGGTCATGAAAAGCGGAAAGCCCATGCACCCGATGACGCAAGAGGCAGTCGATTATTATTTGAACTGACCTATCCGTTCTTGCCGAATTTTTCTCAAAGATTATCGCAAAAACGGCAAATTGCCGTCATAATGCGGAAAATCACCGTTGAAAAACGACGAAATGCGTGTTATCATAATGACAGAGAATGACAAAACGCATTCTTCACACAATAAAATGTACAAAAGACAAAAGGAGACTTTATGGAACCTGTTGAAATGAAAGATATAATTTGTCGCGAACTCGACGAGCATAAAGCGGTGGATATAACCGTGCTCGACGTTGCTCACCTTACCGTGCTCACCGATTATTTTATTATCTGCACGGCAAAGAGCAACAAGCAAGTGAAAGCGCTTGCGGAATTCGTTGACGAAAAAATGGCGGAAAACGGCGTCGAACCCACGCATACGGACGGCGTAGGAGAAGGCAAATGGGCTGTTCTCGATTACGGCGGAGTTATCGTGCATATTTTCAACGACGAGACGAGAATGTTCTATTGCCTTGAAAAACTCTGGGCGGACGGACAGAACATGACGAAATACGTCGGAGAAAAGAAAGAAAACAAATAATAAATACGTCGAAAAAACGGCATATCGCGGCAAACCCAAACATTGTCGTTTTTATACCGATTTGTCGATGCTTTCAAACAAACACGAAGAAAAATGCTTAAAAGTCACAGTCTTTCTGTGACTTTTTTGTATAACGCCATTTTTTGCGCGTCTGTCATTTCGGCTTTGATTTTCGTGTAAACGTCTATGTCGGTCGTTATTATCGCATTGCCGCTTATCGAGCTTTCGATTGCGGATTTTATCTCTTCGATATATCCGTCGCGTTCGCTTTTGAGATAAAACGGTTCGAGTATGACGGCGACGACGCACACGTTTTCGACAAAGAAGCATCTTGCGCCTACGACTTTTTCTTGCATAAGCGCGATAGAAGTCGCCTTTTCGGTCACGTCGGAAACTATTTGAACGGCTTTTTGAATACCGTCCGGTTTTGCAATGGGGAGCACGATGTCATAATCGCCGGGTTTTATGATTTCTTGTTGCATACGACGATTATGTGCAAAAATCGAAAAATTCATACGATAGTCCAATTTGCACTTGACAATGCGACGCAAGGCTATTATGATAATAAATGCTTCGGGGCGATGTGCAAATCATCACCGGCGGTATAGTCCGCGAACACGCGATCCGCGTGCCGACAAGGTGCAATTCCTTGACCGACGGTAAAGTCCGGATGAAAGAAGCGACATAATCACGTTTGTTATGTTTGCGCCCTTGAAGGCGCAATTTTTTTTACCGACCGCGAGCGGCAAATCTTATAAAAGTTGCGCCAAAGGAGAAAAATGAGCAAAACGAAAGGCGAAAAACGACTCAAAAACGACGTTTCGATCACAGCCGAAAAAACGGACGGAAAAGCTGAAATAAAAGCAACTTTTGCAAAATTTCGCAATCCGAAATTTTCAACCGCTTATATCGCAAAGATGGCAATTCTCACGGCAATCGCGTTTATCCTATACGCATTTGCAAAATTCAATCTGCCGTTTATGTTTCCGAGTTTTCTCGAAATTCAGATAAGTGAACTTCCTGCGTTGCTTGCGGGCTTCTCCATGGGGCCGATAAGCGGCTGTCTCGTCGTTATAATCAAGTGTCTTCTCAAATTTCCGCTCACGACGACGGCGTACGTCGGAGAATCCACGGACATACTTCTCGGCATAGCGTTCGTGTTGCCGGCGTCACTGATATACTATTTCCACAAGGACAAAAAACACGCGCTCATCGGTTTATGTGTCGGCAGTGCTTGCCTTACGGGATTGTCGATTCTCGTGAACAGATTCATTTCGATTCCGTTCTTCGTTCAATTGTACTTCGGCGGAAATTTCGACGCGATAGTCGGCGTTTTGAAACCGCTATACAAAAACGTGACGATTGACACTTTCTACACCTATTATTTGTTGCTCGGCGTGTTGCCTTTTAATCTGTTTAGATGTATAATAGTAAGCGGTTTGACCTTTGTTCTTTACAAACGTCTTTCCAAAATACTGCACTGGGATGGCACGAGCATGAAAAAAGGCACCGTTTTCGGTGTTCACAAAGTCAAGTCGGTTGACGAAACCTACGCTCTTGCGAAGAAAGTTGCCGATACGCTTGACGGCGGAGAAGTCTTGTTGCTAGACGGAGATTTGGGCGCAGGCAAGACCACGTTCACCAAAGGACTTGCAAAAGCACTCGGTGTAAAAGAAGAAGTTACGAGTCCGACGTTTACCATTCTCAACGTGTATGAAGACGGAAGACTCAAACTCAATCATCTTGACATGTACAGAGTGGAAAGTTCGGACGAACTCGCAGAACTCGGCATAGAAGAGTGCTTTGACGAAGACGCGGTGACGGTCATCGAATGGAACAAATTCGAGCATTTCGACGGCAAAGTTATAAAAATATCCGTAAAAACACTCGGCGAAACTAAAAGAGAATACGATATTGTCCTTCAGCAAGACGAAAACGGCAAAACGATTTCTGACGTTGATGCCGAAACGGTCGAAGCGGATGGAAAGAAATCTGACGACGTAAACGGCGAAAAAACAGAAAACGAAAGTGCCGCTGACGGCGAAAACAACGACTGAAAGGAAAATATAAACAAAAACAAAGGCAGATTATGAACATTCTTGCGATTGACACAACTTCAACGGGACTCAGCATTGCGCTCGTCAAAAACGGAGAGATGTTTTCCTATACTAAAGAAATCGGCAAAAGCGGCCACAGCGCAACTTTGATGCCGAGCGTAAAAGCAATGCTCGACGAACACGAAGTCGACATAAACGATGTTGACGTTATAGGAGTCGTTGTGGGGCCCGGTTCGTTTACGGGTATTCGCATAGGTGTATCTGCAATGACCGCTCTTGCATTTGCAACCAGTGCAAAACGCATCGCAATCACGGCATTTGAACTCATTGCATACAATAGACGAGATTGTATCGCAGGCGTCGACGCAGGACATGGCAACTTGTATCTTGCAGAATGCAAAAACGGCAAAGTCGTGAAGCAATCCTTTGTCGAAAACGGGCAAAACGATTGTTTAGATGCTGAAAAAATCGATTTTAAACCGATTGCAAGCGTTGACGAAACTCTTGCGAAAGTGGCAATCCGAAAGGCAAACGACAAAGAATTCGTGAGTGTGTTCGAGCCGTTCTATATGAGGAAATCGCAAGCGGAGAGAGAAAAAGATGAAGTTTGAGCCGCTTCGATACGAACATCTGAGACAAATGGCAGAAATCGAGCGCGAAGCGTTTGACCAACCGTGGAGCGAGCGTATGTTCATTCCCGAAGTTGAAGACGAAAATGCCTACTATCTCGTGGGAACTCGCGGCGACGAAGTGGTGTGCTACGGCGGTTTTCACAAAGTGCTTGACGAAGCGCATATCACGAATATAGCCGTAAAAGCAGGCAATCGCGGCAATGGAATAGGTACGCTTTTGATGACGGAACTCATCTCTCGTGCAAGGCTTCTCGGCATAAAATATATGACGCTCGAAGTCAAGGACGGCAACGCGCCTGCAATCGCGCTGTATAAGAGTTTCGGCTTTACGGTCGAAGGTGTGAGACCGAGATATTACAACAATCAATACGACGCGCTGATAATGTGGCTTTCCTTGTAAGAGACCGAAATCTCTTATATCGAGACGAACGCATATATAAGTTTCAAATATAGACGGCAAAACCGTTATAAACGAAAACAAGGGGTAATCGTGACTGAAACAGACGACTTCTACACCCGACACGACGACAAAGAAACACGGAATATTCCGACTACGAATGACGCATGTGACAAAAGCAAGCGTTATTTTTTTATTGACGGCAGGCGCATTGCGTACAAGAGTTTCGGGCGCGGCGAAAATGTTGTGTTTATGCACGGTTGGGGTGCAAACTGCGACGCTTTTGCCCGAGAAATGAATTCGCTAAGCGCAAAATTTCGCGTTACGTCGGTTGATTTTGCAGGTTTCGGAGATTCCGACGAGCCGAGTGTGGCGTACGACGTAGAAGATTATGCAAAAGAAACCTTGTGTTTGCTCGATTATCTCGGTATAAAAAAGGCGACGCTGGTGGGGCATTCTTTCGGCGGAAGAGTTGCGATTTACATCTCTGCTTTTCATAAACAGCGGGTGGAAAAACTCGTTCTTGTGGACAGCGCGGGCGTAAAACCGAGACGCAAACCGTCATATTACGTGAAAGTCGCAGTTCACAAAATTCTGAAAAAACTCGGGAAAGGCGGTCTTAAAGGCTCGACAGATTACAGGTCGCTAAGTGAAAATATGAAAAAAACGTTCGTCAAAGTCGTAAATTGCGACGAACGCCCGATTCTCAAATACATTGATTGCGAGACTGCAATATTTTGGGGAGATAAAGACAATCAAACGCCGCTTTATATGTACGAGCATTTGAAAACGCATATAAAAAACTCACATGGATTTGTTTTGCACGGCGGTCATTTTTCTTATCTCGAAGACGTATATACGTTTGACGCAATATTGAAAGCGTTTTTGAAGGAATGATTTGAATTGCGTTGAAAATGATTTTTTGCTCAAAATCCTTTGACCCGAATTTTTTGTATGTTTCATGAAACATAATTTTGTCCGAAAAGTCCGCTAAACAGTGGATTTTTTTGTTGCACGACGAGACGAGTGTTGCACAATCTGACCACATTTTGCGTATATATGAGCGAATAAGGAGAAATTATGACGCTTCAGCGCGGTGACTGGTTTTACATACTGCTTTTGTTGCTTACGGGCTTTTTCATGGCAAGACCGTATCTGTACGCCATACAAAACGACAACTATCGTATAAGCGAGATATTCGGCAATAGAAGGCTTCGCACGGTGTATCTTATCGACGTCATCAGCGTTGCGGTGTTCTTTTCGGTGTGGCTTGGATTTTATTTCTTTCAGGCAAAAGCGTTCTGGGGGTTTTTGATTGCGCTGTTTTTCTTTGTGACGGAAATCGCATTGTATTTTATGGAAGATTTGCCCGACCGTAAAAAACCGCTTAAATATACAAAGCGTGCCGTGAGATGTCTGATTTTCGTGTCGGTAGGCGCATGTGCCGCAGGAACGTGTGCGCTTGCGCTTGTAAATGCTAAACTTGCCGACTCTTATCTTCGGTATCTCGTATTTTTCGGATTCGTGCTGTTTTTTCCGCTGATGTTCATAATTCTAGCGTCGATAATCAACGTTTTTGAGAAGTTGAACAATCGCCGATTTGAAATGCGAACCGCAAGAAGACTGAAAAATCGTCCCGATTTGATAAAAATCGCAATTACCGGCAGTTATGGCAAAACTTCTGTGAAAAACTATATTGCGACGATGCTTTCGCAAAAATACAACGTTCTGGCAACGCCCGAGAGTTACAACACGCCTATGGGAATTTCGAAGACGGTCAATTCTCTTGATCCGACGCACGAAGTTTTCATTGCGGAATTCGGAGCAAGACGAAAGGGAGACGTCAAACGTCTTATGCAAATCGTAAAACCGCAAATTGCCATATTGACGGGAATAAACCAGCAGCATCTTGAAACTTTCAAAACTTTCGATAACATCAAGCGTGAAAAATGTCGCATTCTCGAAGTGGGTGACGGAACGTGCGTGATAAACGGAAAATTGAGAAGCGTGACCGAGCCGAAGTTAATTTCGCAAAATCCGATACCCGAAGTCATATATGCAGGCTTTGACAACGAATGTGACGTAAGGGCGGTCAATATATCCGTTGGCAAGGACGGAAGCGATTTTGACGTTGAGATAGGTGACGACGTTTTTTGCGCGCACACGAATTTGCTTGGAATTCACAACGTCGAAAACGTAATGCTTGCAGTCGGGGTGGCGGTGAAACTCGGCGTTGAAATCCCTTATATTCAAAACGGCATACAATCTTTGCAAGCAGTGCCGCACAGACAACAACTTGTGAAAGGAAACGGCATTACGATAATCGACGACAGTTTCAATTCAAATCCGGACGGAGCAAGACTTGCGCTCGATACGCTCGCCATGTTCGATACGAGAAAAGTGGTTATGACTCCCGGACTTGTCGAACTCGGCAAAAACGAAGAACAGGAAAACGAGAAGCTGGGCGAATATATTTCGTCGATTGCAGACGTCGTTTTGCTTGTGGGGAAGAAGAGAAGTCTTCCGCTTAATCGCGCGTTGAAACGATGCGACTTCGGCGGAGAGATATACGTTTACGAGTCGCTTAAAGATTGTGAAAACGATTTTTCAAACACTCTCAAAGTGGGAGATACGCTTTTGATACTTAATGACCTGCCTGATATATTTGACGACAAAGTGTAGTGTAAAACTGCAAGACTACTCTATAAAACGCATATTTCCATAATTGACTATTCTAAAAAATGCACTTTTCTGTAAAACTTCTTACATTTAATCAAACAAATGTAAAATAAAATTTTGCGATGTTTGAATCGAAAATCCGTGGTCGGAAGTTTGAAGTTATGAGTAAATGCGACAGATTTTATACAATAATTTTTGTCTGACACGAGAGTGTAACAATACTCGAATAAAGAATCATATATTGTCAATACGACAAAAGGGAGAGAATATGCAAAGAAGAATTGCTTTGATTTTCGGCGGTCGTTCGCTTGAAAAAGAGATATCGATTATCACCGCTATGCAGGTGCTTTCAAACTTTGACAGAAGCGAATTTAAGGTTGAACCTATATATATGGATGACGGAAACTTTTACGTCGGAGACGTTGACGACGTAGAAAAATTCGTGTCGTTCAATCCGCTTGCACACGAAAAGGCGTATCTCATCAAAGGTGAGTTTTTCAAACTGAAACGAAACAAACTCGTCAAGTTTTTCAAACCCGACGTTGCGTTCTTGTGTTGTCACGGCGGTGAAGGCGAAAACGGCACTATGCAGGGACTTTTGGAATATAACGGCATTGCTTATACGTCGTGTGACGTTTGCGCAAGTGCTTGTTGTATGGACAAGGCTTTCTCGAAAAAGATCTTTGACGGACTTATGCTAAACGTATTGCCTTATGAAACTGTTCTTAAATCGGATTATGAAAAAGACGGACAGGGCACTGTGGATCGGTTGAAAGCCGTTCTCGATTATCCGATAATAGTCAAACCGTCCACCGGCGGCAGCAGCATAGGCATAGCGGTTGCAACCGATGACGAAAGCCTTGCGTATGCGCTTGACGTCGCGTTCAGTTTTGACGACAAAGTCATTGCAGAGAAGAAACTCGTCGATTTCAAGGAAGTCAACTGCGCCGCATTTGAAGAAAACGGCAAAATCGTCGTTTCAAACACAGAAAGACCTTGTTCGGATAGCGATTTTTTGACTTTTGACGATAAATACGTAGGTGGGGGCAAAATGTCGAGAAGCGAGAGAATTATGCCTGCCGATATAGGTTCTTTGGAACTCATCGTAAAAGCAAATACGGAGCGTGTGTATAAAGAAATGGGGTTGTTCGGTGTCGTGCGAGTTGATTATCTCGTAGACGAAAATCGCAAAAAGGTATATATCAACGAGATAAACACAATCCCCGGCTCTATGGCGTTTTATCTTTTCGATATGCCGTTCTCATCGCTCATATCCCGTCTTGTCGAGCAGGCTATTTTGCGAAGAACAAGGGGAGTGAAAACAAGTTTTACAACGGGAATCCTTGCGAATTTTTCGGGCGGAATGAAAATTAAAAAGTAAAAATCAAATGATTAGAATATCTAAAAATAACAAATTGTACGAATGATAAAGTGAACTCTTTCTATATAAAAACCGCACGCAAACGCGTGCGGTTTTTCCTTCGTTCTTTTACGATATTGTCGCGCAAGACTTTGAACGCAACTCATCGCTTTTGTTTGTTTCAATTCTGACTTTCACTCGTTTGGGGTGTTTCGGTGACGGCGTATATGATTTTTTCACCGACGATTTCGATGTGGTTTGGCATATCTTCTTTGGTGTCTTCGGGAAGATAGATAAGAACTTGCTTTTCCACGTTGAAGTCTTTGAAAATGAAGAAGAACAACTTTTTGAGTGCTGTCTCTTCAATGACGGGCGGTGCGGATTCTGTTATCGTAACGGTTCCGTCCTTCGAGCGTGTGAACGAGAGTTGATTTGAAAACTTCACGTAGTAGTCGTAATACACCGAGCCGAGTTTGTCTGTGTCCGTGGTGTAGATGATGACGGCTTGTTTTTCGATGAAGTTTATTTCTATTCTGTTTATTCTGTCCGAAGTGCCCGTTTCGAGAATCGTATCTTTGTGCGTGCGGTGTTCCACGTTTGAATAATAGCCGTTGCTTTCCATAAACGTTTTGGTGTCGTCAACCCACTTATCTCTGTTTATGCAACCCAAAGCCGCAGAGATAATCGTAAACAATGCACCGAGCGCAAGCACGACGAGCGCGACGTTGGGGAGAGTGACGTAATCTTTGAACGTTTTTTTGCCGTCCACGACTGATTTGTCTTCTTTTTTTGGAGCGTCGGGATATTCCCAACCCATTTTTTTGTTATAGAACTCAAAATATTTCTTATAAGCGACGATAAGTCCCAATCCCGCGCCGATTGCTATAAGCCCCGCGCCCGCGAGAATAAGGAATATCATAGAACTTTTGAATGCGAAAATAGACGCTATTGAATAGAAAATCAATAGCAAACCACCGCCGAACAGGGCAATCATCAACGCAATCATCAGCACGAACGGCACGTTGATTGCGACTCTTTTCCAAAATCCGTTTTTTTGTGTGGCAATTCTTTTCATACGTTCATTATACTATCGCAAAATTTATAAGTCAATTGTTTGCTTTTAGCATAAATCGTTGCTTTCAAAAATATGTTTTGTCATAGGCGCGTGCGGCTTGCTTGTTTATCGCAAAATTGCCGAAACTTCGACGATTGACGACAGGATAAGCAAAATTTTTCGTCCGCACGAAGAATATAATCGGGGTGCAAGGTGTTTATAACCGTTAAAAAAGCGACTTTGATCGGCATTGTGTCGATTGCTCTTGTCGCAGTGATTCTTTTGTCAAGCGTGGCAGTGACCGACAGTGCGTGCGTGTATTTCGGGAAATCAACGCGAAAAATTCCCGTCTATTCGGTGTTGACCGAAGATAAAGTCATCGCGCTTACATTCGACGCGGCGTGGGGTGCCGACAAAACACAAGGAATTCTTGACGTTATGGCGCAAAACGACGCAAAAGGCACGTTCTTTCTCGTGGGATTCTGGATTGACAAATTCGAGAAAGAAACCAAAGCGATTGCAGATGCCGGATTTGACATCGGCAACCATTCGCGCAATCACCTTAATATGCCGAAACTCAGCGAAGACGAGATAAAGAACGAAATCGAATACGTCAACGACAGAGTGAAAGAGTTGACGGGCAAAACTCCCGTATACTTCCGCGCTCCGTTCGGAGATTACGACAACAAACTTATGACGTCGCTCGAATCTTTGAATATGGTGGGCGTGCAGTGGTCAATCGACTCGCTCGACTGGAAGGGGCTCAGTGCAAAACAAATATACGAAAGGGTAGTGCCAAAGGCAAAAAGCGGAGATATAGTGCTTTTCCACAACAACAGTGACCACGTTCTTGACGTTTTACCGATGATTTTGACGGGGTTGAGAGCAAAAGGGTTCCGTTTCGTCACGCTTTCAGAACTCGTCGCAACGGAAAACTACACCGTCGACAACAACGGCTTGCAGCGTAAAAACGCATAAATAAAGGAGAAAAATCATGAGTTATGAACAAATGCAAAACAACAAAGTGTACCTTAGCGGTAAAATCGCAAGCGAACTTGAATTTTCGCACGAGATTATGGACGAAAAATTCTACGATTTCACCGTGTCGGTCAAGCGACTTTCGGGACAGGAAGACGTCGTTCCTGTCACGATAAGCGAACGTATAATCGGTGAAAATCGTTTTGAAATCGGTAATCTAATCGGTTTAATCGGGCAATTTCGCAGTTATAACAAGATAATCGAAAATCACAGTAAACTCGTTCTCAAAGTCTTTGTCAGAGAACTTTGCGAATACGACGAACAAGTCCCCAACGCAATAGAAATAGAAGGTTTCGTTTGCAAGCCGCCCGTGTATCGCACGACGCCTTTCAAACGCGAAATTTGCGACTTGCTCATCGCCGTCAATCGTGCCTACAACAAATCCGACTACATTCCCGCAATCGCGTGGGGTAGAAACGCACGATTTGCTTCCACTTTTTCCGTCGGAGACAAAATCCGCCTGAACGGCAGAATCCAGTCTCGTATATATCAAAAACAACTCGAAAGCGGAGAGGTGGAGGAGCGGGTTGCGTATGAAGTCTCCGTGAGCGCGCTATTGAGCGAATAACTTCGTTAACGCCCATCCGCTCCAAAATCACGTACTGCTTGTACGTTGGGTTTTGTTTCGGATGGGTGTTTCCTTGTTCTTCATCTCAATATCGCGCTCAGGGTAATGTACAAAATATATTATGTGCGTTACGAATATGCAAAGTGCGCGTATAAGTTTTAATAAGTTCACGGCACTACAAAAGTTTTGCGTGTAAAACCCTAAATAGAAATGGCCCATCTTTCCGGTCCGTGCCGGTATTTCTTCCACCACTCGAATAGAGTGCTTTCTATACAGTGTTATCCGTCGCTCGCGGGGAAGACAGGCGGCACTCGCATAGATAAGTATCGTACACTCATTATGCCACTCGTTCGCAAGTGCAAAGAACAACACGCACTTGCTCACTTGTACAAACCGTCTTGCTCGGCGCTTATCTCGGCGTTCGCCTTGCGAACGCTCACTTCGAATGAGCACATTCCGTTTATAAGAACACTCCGAATTAGTTTTCGCTTCGGGTGTGGGGGCCCCAAAATCTGTCATGTTGAGCCTGCCGAAACATCCAGCCGTTAGGCGCATATTTACTTTTTCTTTTCGCTATGCTAGATTCTTCGACTACGCTCAGAATGACAAGGAAAATTTAAAATTTCACCGCTTGAAACACCAAGCCGACAATCTTGCGAAATTGCGGCAGGAGTTTTTATCCGTGATTGAACTGATAGCAAGGATTTTCGGCGCGGTTAGCAGAACAATAAGCCTAATGCGGCTCTCGGCGTTGCTTGCAAGCAAGCGATGCCGTTGCCGCAATGACGGCTTTTGTTTTTTTTACTGTTTCCGCATATTTTGCAAAAGTCATCTTTACATTCGCGCGAAAGTTTGTTATAATAAATTATCTTATAAGTTAATATCGGGGGAACAATATGAACTTGAAAGACTACACCCTTAAAATCGGATACGTCGTCGGCGGAAAATACGCCGAAGAATCTGTGGAATATTCGCAGGTGAAAGACGGATATTCAGCGAACAAATTCGACATCAAAGACGACGGCGGAGAAAATGCGGTGAAAATCGTCGTTTATCCGCACGAAGAGTTGCACGTTACGCTTGCAGAACTCATTTACGACCACTATTACGAGAACAAAGAACGCTTTTTTGCAAACGGTTTTCAGTCGTGGACGAGTTCGAGAGAGTATAAAAAAGGCGACGTTCAATACGGTTTGCGTACGCTTTCGAATCTTCCGATAGCGCGCACGTTTTCGGGAGCGAGCGGAGATTATTCTTTTTGCGAATACGGCAAAGATTTGTATCACGGTTTTTCCTACTGTTATTTCCGCATCGACGAAAAGGTGGAACTTGTCGGTTCGCTCAACGAGCGCACGGGATACACGGTGTTTTATGCGGATATGAAAGAGAACGTGTTCGTCGCAAAGAAAGACGTCGAGGGGTTGACGATTGCAAGCGAATATCAATTGTTTGACATCGTCAGGGTGCAAGGGACTTACGACAAGGTTTTCGACGAGTATTTTGCGCTTTATCCGAAGAAAAACACGGGCAGAGTGGAGCATCTTGCAGGTTACACGTCCTGGTATAACTATTATCAGAACATCAACGAAGAGATTATTTTGCGAGACCTTCAGGGCTTGAAAAGAGCGGGAGACGCCGCAAACATTTTCCAAATCGACGACGGATACGAGACGAAAGTCGGCGACTGGACGATAGACGAGACGAAGTTCCCGAACGGGCTTAAACCTATCGTGGACAAAATTCATTCGCAAGGTCTAAAAGCGGGGCTTTGGTACGCTCCGTTTGCGGCGCAATTCGGCGCAAACGTCATAAAAGAACATCCGGACTGGCTTATCCGAGACAAGCATGGCAGAAAAGTGATAAGCGGCATAGCGTGGGGCGGATTTTACGCGCTCGATTTTGAAAAAGAAGAAGTTAGAACATATATCAAAGCGTTTTTCGACAGAGTTTTCGACGAATGGGGCTTCGATATGGTCAAACTCGACTTCCTGTATGCTGCGGCAATTCAGCCAAGAAACAACAAAACGCGCGGTCAACTTATATGCGAAGCAATGGACTTTTTGAGAGAATGTTGCAGAGACAAGATTATTCTCGGTTGCGGAGTTCCGCTTGCGCCTGCGTTCGGCGTGGTTGACGCGTGCAGAATAAGTTGCGACGTTGAAAACACTTTCAAAGAGAAATTCTACGTAAAAGTGACGAATCAGGAGATAATTTCCGCAAAAATGGCGATGGTCAACAGTGTGTATCGTCGTCATCTCAACGGCAGGATTTGGGCAAACGATCCCGACGTGTTCTTCTTGCGTGACGGCGGCATGAAAAAGGCAGGCTACACGATGCAACAAAAACGCTTGCTTGCGACGGTGAACCACATGTTTGGAGACGTGTTGTTCGTAAGCGACGACATCGGCGAGTACGACAGCGAAAAAATGGAGATTTTGCTTGACGCATACAAGAAGTTTGACGGCAAAATCATTTCTGCCGAAAACATTGCGCCCGAAATCATCAAAGTGACGTTCGAGCAAAACGGAGAGAAAAAGATGCTCGTTTTCGACGACGTAAAGGGCGACTTTATCGTTCAGAAAGCGGATTGACTTTGAATATGATACTCACTCGAAATTTGCAAAAAGTGCGTGACGACGTGAAAAATTGCGGCAGAGAAGTCACACTCATAGCGGCAAGCAAAACGCAGTCGAAAGAAGTCGTGGACGAGTTTATGACCATTGCGCCCGATTTCGTGTTGGGTGAAAACAGAGTGCAGGAACTTCTCGAAAAATACGACTCGCGCTATCGTTGGCATTTTATCGGCAGATTGCAGACCAATAAGGTCAAGTACATAGTCGACAAGGTGGAACTCATACATTCTCTTGATCGTGACGACCTTGCAAAAGAGATAGAAAAGCAGGCGGCAAAACACGGCAAAATTATGGATTGCCTTGTTGAGATCAACATGGGCGCGGAAATATCCAAAGGCGGCGTTTCACCGGAAAACGCGCTTGCGTTCATACAAAGTATGAAAGTTTATCCGCATATCCGCATAAAAGGCGTGATGACGGTGCTGCCCAATATTGACAAAGACGAGCAACGACTCGGCGCGCTTTGCGACAAACTGCGTGGCATCTTCGAGCAAGCGAAACTCATCAAGCAAGACAATGTTGACATCGAGTATCTGTCTTGCGGAATGAGCGCGGACTATCAAATCGCACTTGCGCACGGCTCGAATATGATTAGGCTCGGCAGAATGTTGTTCGGCGAAAGAGTGTATCCGCAACAATAAAAAACAAAAAAACGAAACTATATAACACACAAGGCTGTTTATGGACGAAAGATTTTATCGAAACGATCAAGGCGGACAAGACCGCAACGCTCAAAGGGGATACAACAGAGTGTTCTCGAGAGAGCAAATGCAAGCACCGCAGGGGCAAGTGCCCAGTTATACTCAACCGCAGGCTAGCGGCGCAGGCGGAGTGGTGATTTATGCTCCGCGCACCTATCAGGACGTGCAGTTGCTCATTGACCATTTGCGCATGAGAGAGCAAGTCATCGTTGACTTTTCCACGCTCAATCAGCAATCGGTGTATCGCATACTCGATTTTATGAGCGGCGCAATTTATGCGCTCGGCGGAAGCATACAACAAATCACGAGAAATATTTTTCTGTTCGCGCCCGCCGGCGTGACCATAACCGTTCCGCCGCAAATACGCGGCTAAGGAGACCGTATGAACGAAGACAACAAAGATTTCAAACAGAAAGTTTCCGCTTATATGAAAGACTGGGTGGTCGTGGCAAAGAAGCGTTGGTGGATTATGCTCGTGGAACTTGCCGTTGTTGCGATTATTCTCGTTGCAGATTTACTCACAAAACAAGCGGCGTGGGATTATCTCAATACTCAGGGAGTAAAGGACGGTTTTATCCCCGGTCTCATCAATCTCGTTATGGTTGAAAACAGGGGTGCCGGATTCGGCATATTCCAAGGCAAGACGGTTGCGCTCACCGTCATCACGTTCATTCTCGTGATTGCGATTGCGATATATCTGTTTTTTGCGCTCAAAGAGACGGAATGGCTTCGCATATCGCTCGTTTTCGTGGTGGGCGGCGGCATAGGCAACATTGTAGACCGCATTGCGCTCGGTTACGTACGAGATTTTCTGCAATTTGCGTTCTGGGAGCAATTCCCCGTATTCAACATCGCGGACTCGTTCGTCACAGTCGGCGCATTTATGCTCATAGTGGTGCTTATCGTCATGCTCGTAAAAGAAGGCAAGAAGAATCAAAAAGAGTTTGAAAAGCAACAAGCAAAAGTCGGCACGGATGAAAATCTCGTAGACCCGCTAGACGCACCGAAGAATCTCAATCCCATGCTCAAAGCAGGCGGAGACTTCACTTTTGAAGAAGCGAAAAACGAGAATAAGCCCGAAGAAAAACGTTCGGACGAAGCAGGAAAAGATAACGTTGCGGATACGGAAGTGAACGGAAAAGACGACTCGTCCGTTGAAGAAAAATAATATTACAGACTGAAAAATTCGCGTCGTTTTTCACAAGGCGGCGCGTTTTTGCTTGAATTGTATGGCATACGAAGTCGACAGCGAAAAAATAAGACTTGACACGTTTATAGCGGAAAAGTGGGCTATATCGCGTTCAAACGCAAAAACCGTCATTGAAAAAGACGGTGCTTTCGTCAACGGCGTAAACCGCAAAAAAAGCGGGTACGAACTCAAAAAAGGCGACGTCGTCGAGTTTGAATTGCCTGCTCCCGAAGTGCTTGAAGTCAAGGCGGAGAATATTCCGCTCGACATAGTATATCAGGACGAATACATTGCGGTCATCAACAAACCGCAGGGCATGGTGGTGCATCAGGCAAGTTCGTATAAGAAAAACGACACGCTGGTCAACGCGCTTTTGTACAATCTCGACAGCCTTAGCGGAATAAACGGCGTGATACGTCCCGGTATCGTGCACAGGCTTGACAAAGACACGTCGGGGCTTATCGTCGTGGCAAAAAACGACGAAGCGCACAAGAGCCTTGCAAGTCAGATTGAGAAAAAGACCGCGCACCGAATATATTACGGGCTTTGCGACGGCAACTTCAAGGAAGACGAAGGCACTGTCGACAAGCCTATCGCAAGAAGCAGAAAAGACCGCAAGAAAATGGCGATTGACGAGACGGGGAGAAGGGCGGTTACGCACTACAGAGTGCTTGAACGGTTCGGCAAATACACTCTCGTGCGTTTTGAACTGGAAACGGGGCGTACGCATCAAATAAGAGTGCACGCGCAAAGTCTGCATCATCCCATCGTCGGAGACGAAGTTTACGGCGGCTCGACCGCTCTTTACCACAACGGACAACTCCTGCACGCAAAAGAACTTATTCTGGAACATCCGCATACGCACGAAGTGATGAAATTCGAGTGCGAGTTGCCGAGATATTTCGAAGACGTACTGAACAAATTGAGAAATAAAAACAATAATGGCTAAAGAGAAAAAACAAAAACTACTTTCGAGATTCGTTGCGTATTACAAACCGCACAAACTCACTTTTGCATTCGATATGCTTTGTTCGTTCACATTTGCGGTGAGCGGACTTTTATATCCTATGGTTTCACAGCGTATTCTGCGCCAAAGCATACCCAACGGACTTATAAACGAAGTGCTTATTCTTGCGGCGATATTGCTGGGTATATACGGCTTGCGTGCGGCGATGAAGTATTTCATCAACTATTACGGGCATGTCATGGGGGTGAAGATACAGGCAAAGATGAGAAGCGATCTTTTCGCTCACCTTGAAAAACTGCCGTATTCTTTCTATGACGACAACGAAACGGGGCAACTCATGACGCGCATGACCAATGATATTTTCGACATTGCGGAACTTGCGCACCACGGTCCCGAAAATCTGTTTATCACGTCGTTCATCACAATCGGCGCATTTGCGTATCTTTGCACTATAAGTTGGAAACTTTCGCTCATAGTGTTTGCTTTTTTGCCGATTTTGTTCATTATAGCGTTTGTTTGCAGAAAGAGCATGACAAAGGCTTTCCGCAAGAGCAAGGAAGAGATAGGCAACATCAACGCCACGCTTGAAAACAGTATTGCAGGCATACGAGTGACAAAGGCGTACGTCAATGCCGATTACGAGCAGGAACGTTTCGAGAAAAACAACAAAGGTTACGTCAAGGCGCGTTCTGCGGCGTATAAGGCAATGGGCACGTTCTCGGCGAGCATGAGTCTTGTCACGGAGATATACAACGTCATAGTGCTTCTTGCAGGCGCGTTGTTCTGTATATACGACAAAGAGAACTTCGACTACGTCGATTTGGTTGCGTTTATGCTTTCGATCAACCTGTTCATATCGCCCGTGCAGACGCTTATTGCGTTCTTCGAGCAGTTGCAGGACGGCATTGCCGGATTTCGCCGCTACGTCGATATTATTGACACGCCGACGGAGCAAGAGAGTCCCACTGCGCACGATGTTGACAGACTTGACGGCGACATCGTTTTTGAAAATGTGTCTTTCGGTTACAGCGAGCAACAAGACGTTCTCGACGACATAAATCTTCGCATACCGAGTGGAAAAATGTACGCATTCGTTGGGGCAAGCGGCGGCGGAAAGACAACGCTTTGCCACCTTATACCAAAGTTTTATCCGCTTGACAAAGGCATGATTTATATCGACGGCGAGCCGATAAGCGAGATAAGCAACGATTCGTTGAGAAAAAACGTCGGCATCGTTCAGCAGGATGTGTTCCTGTTTACGGGCACTTTTAAGGAAAATATTGCGTATGGCAAAATCGGAGCAACGGACGAAGAGATAATAGAAGCCGCAAAACAGGCGGATATTCACGAATATATTTCGAGTCTACCCGACGGATACGACACGCAAATAGGCGAACGCGGAGTGAAACTCTCGGGCGGTCAGAAACAGAGACTGTCCATTGCGCGCGTGTTTTTGAAAAACCCCGCTATACTCATTCTCGACGAAGCCACGAGCGCGCTCGACAACACCACCGAAGCGATAATTCAGAAAGCGTTGTTCAAACTCTGTCAGGAGCGCACAACGCTCGTCGTGGCGCACAGGTTGTCTACGGTGCGTGGTGCTGACGAAATCGTCGTGATAAACGGTGGCAAAATAGTGGAGCAGGGCAGTCACAACAATCTTATCGCGCTTGGCGGAACGTATAAGAAATTGTACGATTCGCAGTTTTCCGATGCCGTTGACCTTGAAGACAACGTCCAGATTTTCTGAACAACGTGGCAAAACGGAACGCTAAATCAATTTTGTTTTTTGCAACTTTAAGTGAAGACAAAACGTAATACGTATGAAAAAAATGCGGACGAAACGTCCGCATTTTTTATGTCACCGTAAGATGTGAATCGTGGAATTTTATAAATTTTCGTCGATATAGCAAATCGTCGTTCGTTTGTCTATGTCCCAGAAAAGTCAAAAACAGCGGGTTAGATTACCGATTATTTCTCGCAAACTATTGCAAACCAGCTGCCGTTCTCTCCTACGTCAGAGCGGATATTCTTAAATCCCGCTTTCTTGACGATTTTGCAAAGTTCGTCTTTTGTGTATACGGTGAAGCCAATCGATTGCTCGTATTCTTCGATGCCTTTTGAAGATTGCGACTCGTTGACGATAAGCAATTGACCGCCTTTTTTGAGCGTGCGATAAACTTCCGCAAGCCCTTTTTCTACGTCCCAGAAATACACGGTTTCGAATGCGGTTACAAGGTCGAAAAGATTGCTCGCAAAAGGCAGACTTTCGGCTTGTCCCTGAACGACTTGCAATCTTCCGTCTTTCACGGCGCGCGAGTTTTTCTTTTTCGTAACCTGAATGCTTGCAGGGGATATGTCAACGCCCACCGCGTTTATCTGTTTTGATTGTTTCAGAATTCTTTCGAGATTTTTTCCACCACCGCAACCGACGTCGAGAACTAGACGCTTTCTTGCAAAATTGACGTGCGACAGTCCCCACACGCCCAACATCGAATAGCGGTTGTTCATGGCGCGCAACTGCCATCTTCCGCGTCTTGTATTTTCGGGATTTTTTACGTTTGCGATATAACTTTGAACGATTTTATTCATGCTATTATTCTCTCCGTATTTCAATAATATGAAACATATTTCATATTATTATTATAGCACGCTAAAAATTAAAGTCAAATATATGATACTGTGATTTTTGAATAAAAAAGAAAAAAATATTGTTCAATATGAAAAAATGAATTGCATTTTTTATCATTGTTTGGTATAATCCTAAAAGCAATGAGTTGCTAGTGTGGCTCAGTCGGTAGAGCAGCTGATTCGTAATCAGCAGGTCGCCGGTCCGAATCCGGCCACTAGCTCCAAAAAAAGTGATATATCTTGCATATATCACTTTTTTTTATGCCATCGAACAGTTATTGACCGTGGGTACCTGCTGATTATTTCTTCGGGGTCCCCACAAAACAGTATTGATTTGTGGGGTGAACAAAAGGTCGCCGGTCCGAATCCGGCCACTAGCTCCAAAGAAAGTGATATATCTTGTATATATCACTTTTTTTATGCCAACGAACAGTTTTTGACCGTGAGTATCTGATGATTAACTTTCAGCGTTTCCGCAAAGTGACGGTGTTTTTTGTGGCGTTTTGTTGATTTATTATAAATTATTTTGAAATTTTATCTATAAATAGATGATTACAATTGGTTTCTTATATTGTTTTTTTTGCAAAATATCTTGTTGTGTGTTGCATATCTGTCCCGAATTTGATACTTTAGTATAAGGCGATATACTTCGTTCGGAGAAAAGATATGAAAGACGTGAAAATCACTGTGGTGAGAAAAGTTGAACATAAAGACCTTATCGATGCGTATGAGAATCCCATCGAGCATGCGTGCGACGTGCAAGTCGGCGACGTTTTCGTGAGCAGGGGCGGAGAAATGCCCGAAGGCATGTGCGAGAGCGCATGGGGAAGCGTCAAGCAATTCGTTTTGGAACTTGCAAACGGCGGTGGCAATTTTTTCGACGGCTGGATGAAAAATCCGCATAGCGCAATGATTTCCTGCAACGACGGCTTTCGTCCCGTGAGTTTTTATATAGAAACGATAGAATGAGAGTAGTTTTAGCTTTTGAAAACTAATATTTGACGTTTTGGGACTTGTCAATGAAAAGCGAAATTCTTTGAAAAGGCAAAGTAATACTTGAAATTCCGAATAAAGATATATAAATGCATGCGTGCGCGAAAGCGCGCGCCTTTTTATTTATAAAACTTATTTTATAGTTAATAATAATCAATAAATGAGCAAATGCGGAAGCGGTATGATTGCGAAAACCGCAAGTGAAAATTTTTTGAAAAAATTCTGAAAATTATTTGCAAAAACTATTGACTTTTAGCAAAAGCGGGCATATACTGTTAGCAATCAAAGCGAAAGAGTGCTAAAAGCAATCCGAACTATGAAGGTAAACTATGGGAAAAGAGTTGACTGAAAGAAAAAAGAAAATATTGCACGCGCTGGTTGACCTGTATATATCGACGGGACAGCCGGTGTCCAGTTCTGACATTCAGAGCAAGTATTTGCCCGAAGTCAGTTCCGCGACGGTGCGTGCCGAACTCAGCGCGCTCGAAGCACTCGGATATATCGAACAACCGCATACGTCGGCAGGCAGAGTTCCGCTCAAGGACGCGTACAAGTTCTACGTTGAGTCGATAAGCGAAACGGACGATCACAGCAACATGCTCACCGATCAGGAAACCGCGTTCATCAGAGACAAGTTTTTGAGAAGACTCGGCAAAATTCAGGACATGTCGGTTGAAGCGGCGAAGATAATCAGCGACGTGACGAATTACACTTCGTTCATCGTCGAGAAGAACACCGCGGACATCGTAATCGAAGAAATAAAACTCGTTCCGCTCAAACAGGGCAAAGCAGTCGTGCTGATAGTCACGAGTGCGGGAATGATTGCCGACAAGGCGATAGACCTTAAAGACGACGTGAGACCGGAATACGTGGACACGGCGACTAAAGTGCTCAACAAAGTGTTTGCTGGCAAGCGTGTGACGGAAGTCGAAAAAATCGATATAAGTCAGATTGACGACGAATTGAAAGGCTTTGCGGACGTGCTTGACGACGTGCTCGGTATATTGAGAATATATATGAGCGAGCACAGCGACACCAACGTATTCGTGGAAGGCGCGCTCAAAATGCTCGATTATCCCGAATACAACAACGTCGAAGACGCAAAGAACTTCCTGTCGGTTATATCCGATAAGGCGAGCATGAGCGAGATACTTCAAAGCGACGAAAGCAGCATTGAGTTTTCGGTGCGTATCGGCAAGGAAGACAGTGGTGTAGACAAATGCGCGATTATCACCGCAGAGTACAAGCTCGGCGACGAAGTGATCGGTCAGGCAGGCGTCATAGGTCCTGAAAGAATGGACTATAAGAAAGTTATCGGCGTGCTGGATTATATGAAAAAGACGATAAACAGCATTGCTTCAAAGGACGATAAAGATGAGTAAGAACAAGAACAAACAAAACGTAAACGAAGAAGTCGAAACCGAGACCGTTGAGACGGCGGAGCAGGGTGAAGTCGAAACCGAGCAAAAGCCCGATATCGAAATTGACCGCGACGGAATGAACGACGAGCAATATATTGCGGCTCTCGAACAGAAACTCGGACAAGCGATTGCGGAAGCGAACACTTGCAAGGGACTGACGCAAAGATTGCAGGCCGATTTCGACAACTATCGCAAACGCAACAATTCGATTGCCGAAGATATGAAACTTCTCGGGCAATCGATAGTGATTGAAAAGTTGCTCACCGTGCTTGACAACTGCGATCTTGCAAGAAAGTATATACAAGATCAATCCGCATTGACGGGATTCAATATGATGGAAAACCAGATATTGACCGCACTTGCGGGCTTCGGACTTAAAGAAGTCGAGACAGACGGAAAAGAGTTCGACGCAAAGGTTATGCAAGCGGTCGAAAGAGTAAAGGACGAGCAGAATGCTGGCAAAGTCGTTGAAGTGCTTGCAAAAGGATATTTGCTCAACGACAAACTTCTTCGCCCGGCAAGCGTCAAAGTCGGATATTGGGAATAAACAAACAATGCGGCTTTGAGACAAACAATAAACAAGCAACACTCTCGCGAAAGCGGGTGTAAATAAAATAAAAAATAAAGTTTTCTTCCCGAAAGGGAAAAGGAGTAATAATATGGGAAAAATTATCGGTATTGACCTTGGTACAACAAACTCTTGTGTAGCAGTCATGGAAGGCGGCGAAGCGGTCGTTATCCCGAATGCCGAAGGCATGAGAACCACTCCGAGCGTAGTGGCATTCAAAGGCGGTGAAAGACTCGTCGGTGAAATCGCAAAGCGTCAAGCTGTTGCAAATCCCGAACACACCGTAAGTTCCATCAAAAGAGAGATGGGCAGCGATTATAAAGTGAAGATCGACGGAAAGGAATACACTCCGCAAGAGATCTCCGCAATGATTTTGACAAAACTTAAAAACGACGCAGAGAAGTATCTCGGCGAAAAGGTTACGGAAGCGGTCATCACCGTTCCTGCATACTTCACGGACTCTCAACGTCAGGCAACCAAAGACGCAGGCAGAATCGCAGGTCTCGAGGTGAAACGTATCATCAACGAACCTACGGCGGCGGCACTTGCATACGGCATCGATAAGGATGAAAATAAGAATCAGAAAGTTCTTATCTTCGACCTTGGCGGCGGCACGTTCGACGTATCCATTCTCGAACTCGGCGACGGCGTCTTCGAAGTTCTTGCAACCGCAGGCAACAACAGACTCGGCGGCGACGACTTCGATAAGCGTATAATCGACTGGATCACTTCCGAATTCAAGAAAGAACACGGCGTTGATCTAACAGGCGACAAGATGGCAATGCAACGTATCAAAGAAGCGGCAGAAAAAGCAAAGATTGACCTTTCGGGCGTCACCAAAGCAAACATCTCGCTTCCGTTCATCGCAATCAAGGACGGTGTGCCTATGCACCTTGATATGGAACTCACTCGTGCGAAATTCGATTCGCTCACCGAAGATCTCGTCAAGGCAACTCAAGGCCCGATGCAACAAGCACTCAAAGACGCAGGACTTTCTTACAATGACATCGCAAAAGTCATCATGGTCGGCGGCTCGACTCGTGTGCCGGCAGTGTACGACTCCGTCAAGAAGATCACCGGCAAAGATCCGTATAAGGGAATCAACCCGGACGAATGTGTTGCAATCGGTGCTGCAATTCAAGGCGGCGTGCTCGCAGGCGAAGTGAAAGATATGCTTCTTCTTGACGTAACTCCGTTGTCGCTCGGCATCGAAACGCTCGGCGGCGTTTGCACAAAACTCATTGACAGAAACACGACAATTCCGACAAGCAAATCGCAAGTGTTCAGCACCGCTGCGGACAACCAGACGGCAGTTGACATTCACGTTTTGCAAGGTGAGAGACAATTTGCTCGCGACAACAAGACGCTCGGCAGATTCGAACTTGTCGGCATCGCACCGGCACCGCGCGGAATACCGCAAATCGAAGTCACGTTCGATATCGACGCAAACGGCATCGTTTCCGTCAAAGCGTGCGATAAGGCTACGGGCAAGTCTCAATCAATCACCATCACCGCGTCAAGCAACCTTACCGAAGCGGACATCGACGCTGCTGTGAAAGACGCAGAGAAGTACGCCGAAGAAGACAAGAAACGCAGAGCGGTGGTAGACGCAAAGAACAATGCGGAACAACTCGTGTTTGCAGTCGACAAGTTCGTAAGCGAAAACGGCGACAAACTCGAAGAAGCAGACAAGAACGCCGTAAGCGAAGCAAGCAAGGCGGCAAGCGAAGAACTCGCAAAGGCAGAGACCGAAGACGACGTCAAAGCAGTCGTTGAAAAACTCACCAAAGTGACGGATCCTATCTTCACGAAGTTCTATCAACAAAACCCCGAAGCGGCTGCAGAAGCGGCAAAGGCTGCAGGCATCAACCCCGAAGATTATCAGGGCGGACAAAATCCTGACGGCGGCGTTGACGGCACTGTTGACTGATAAAATCGCATATATGCGACGATCGATGCGATAAGCGTCGTGACGAATCCGAAACGGGTTTGTCAAAAACAAACGAATGAAGTCAAGGCGCAACGGGCAACCGTTGCGCCAAGGCGTATAAACGCGCCGAGCATTGACAAGGCGCAAGGAAACAAGTATGGCATCAAAGAATTATTACGAAATATTAGGCGTTCAGAAGACGGCGACCGCAGACGAATTGAAAGCGGCGTATCGTTCTCTTGCAAAGAAGTATCACCCTGACGTGTACGCAAACAAATCTGACGCCGAAAAAAAAGAAGCGGAAGAGAAGTTCAAGGAAATCAACCACGCTTACGAAGTGCTTTCCGACGACCAGAAACGTGCGGCGTACGACACCTACGGTGACGAAAACGGACCGCAAGGCGGATTTGGCGGTTTCGGTGGTGGAGCAAGCGGCGGCGCAGGCGGTTTCGGCTTCGATATGGACGACATCTTCTCAACCATATTCAGCGGATTCGGCGGTGGCTCGTCTCGCGCACAGAGTGCGAATATGGCGCAACGCGGTCAGGATATTCTCGTTGGAGTTACGCTCACCTTCGAAGAAGCGGCGTTCGGCGTACAGAAGACCGTCAACGTCAGACGCGTGGAGAATTGCCCGGATTGCAAAGGTACGGGCGCAAAGGGCGGCACGGCTTTCAAGGTTTGCTCGAAATGCGGCGGCTCGGGTAGAGTTACTATGACTCAACGCACCCCGTTCGGTCAGGTCTCGACGCAGGGTGTTTGTCCCACTTGCGGCGGCAAGGGCAAAATTATCACCGACAAATGCACCTCTTGCGGCGGAGTCGGCAGATTTGAAAAAGTGCGCGAAGTCAAGGTCAATATCCCTGCGGGTATCGATTCCGGTCAACGCGTGAGATATGACAACGAAGGGCACGCAGGCGTAAACGGCGGCGAAAATGGCAGTCTTTACGTCGAAGTCAAAGTGCTTCCGCACAAACTATTCGTCAGAAAAGGTTTCGATGTGCAAATCGACGTGCCTATTTCGTTCACTGACGCTGCGCTTGGTTGCACGATCGAAGTGCCTACGCTCTACGGTAAAAAGGAACTCAAAGTGCCCGAATGTACGCAAAGCGGAACGATACTTACAATCAAGAATTACGGCATAAAGAAACTCAAAGTCGCAACGAAAGGCGATATGTTCGTAAGAATAGTCGTCGAAGTGCCGAAGTCTTTGACCAAGGAACAAAAAGAATTGCTCAAAAAATTCGACGCGGCAAGCGACCCAAAGAAACAGTATCCCATCAAAAAAGCCTACGAAGAGAAACTTTCATAAGTAGAATACAAGGGCAGAAGCCTATAAAGGAACACCCGATGAAATATAAAACTATAACGGTTTTCACAAACCACAACGACGCCGATCTCATCTCGTCAGCAATGTTTGACGCAGGTGCGGGCGGCGTTTCCATTTTAGACAAACAAGACTTTCTCGACCTTATAAAAAGCGACGTAATCTGGGATTACGTGGACGAAAGCGTGCTTATGCAATCGGACGAAGTGAAAGTTTCGACGATATGCGACGTTGACGATAACGAGTTTCTCAAAAGACTCGAAACACGCCTTGAAGAAATGAAAGCGTACGGAGTGAAGTACGGCGAAATCGTCACGGGCGAAATAGACGCCGCGGACTATGAGAACGAATGGAAAAAGTATTATAAACCTATCGTCACGAAGCATGTTACGATCGTTCCGACCTGGATAAAGTACGATAAAAAAGACGGAGAACGAATAATGAGACTCGATCCGGGCATGGCGTTCGGTACGGGGGCGCACGCAACGACTAGAATGTGTCTCGAACTCATGGACGTAGACGGAAAAGACGTCATAGACGTCGGTTGCGGAAGCGGTATTTTAGGGATTGCGGCGAAAATTGCAGGTGCAAAAAGCGTGTATATGTGCGACATAGACGAGCAGGCAGTGGAGTTTGCAAGAAAAAACGCCGAACTCAACGATGTTGAAGCGACGATTGAAAAAGCGGACTTGCTGGAAGGCGATATGACGGCAGATTTCATCTTTGCCAACATAACGGCGGATATTCTTATGCGCTTTTCAAAGAGTATTGGAAAACATTTGCGCGAAAACGGAACGATAGTGTTGTCGGGTATCATTGACAGTCGCCTTGACGAAGTGATACAATGCTATGAGTCGGCAGGGTACGAAATAGTCGAGCGTATGGCAATCGACGATTGGCGCGCTTTGAAACTTAAAAAGAAAGTGTAATCCGTGCTAAAACGGCAGCACAATCATGGTTTATCCATTGATTCGCAAAACGTTAAAAACATCAAAAGATACGGTTAGAATATGGAAATAAGGCGATTTTTTGTCGATGATAGCGATATATGCAACAACGTCGTAACCCTTACGGGAGACGAGTTTTCGCATATGGTCAAAGTGCTTCGTTACAAAGTCGGTTTCAAGGCGGTCGTGTGCGCAAACGACGGAATAGAAAGACTTTGCACGGTGAACGAAATAGGGAAAGACTTTGCTACGCTCGTTATCGAACAAGAAAACGTTCAGGACGTAAAGAATGCTCACGTCACGTTGTTTGCGGGACTTCTCAAAAACAACAAACTCGATTTTGTCGTTCAGAAATCGGTGGAACTCGGAGTTGACGAGATAATTCCTTTTGCGTCTCACAATTGCGCAGAAACGAAGTTTTCAAAGGATAGGGCAGAAAAGATAGCGTTAGAAGCCGCAAAACAATGCGGCTCGGCATATTTGTCAAAAGTCGGTTCACTTGAAAATTTCGATGAAGTTCTTGCTCGTTTCAAAGAGTTTGACACCGTTCTTTTCGCTTACGAAAACGAGAAAAAGAATAGAATTAAAGATTGCCGTTTCGATGGCAAAAAAGTTGCGCTTGTCGTAGGCCCTGAAGGCGGATTTACGCCCGATGAGACCGAAAAAGCAAAAGAGTGCGGAGCGACGATAGTCACGCTCGGGAGACGCATTTTGCGCGCCGAAACGGCTTCTATCGTGTCATGTGCGCTTCTTTTAGACCATTTGGGAGAACTTGACTATGAGTGATTTGCCGAAAGTTTCCATTTTCACGCTCGGTTGCAAAGTCAATCAATACGACACCGACGCTATGCTTGCCGTATTCGAGCACGCGGGATTTGAAATCACCGAAGGGCTTGAATTTGCCGACGTGTACATAGTCAATTCTTGCGCGGTCACTGCGGAAGCGGAGAAAAAATCTCGCCAATCGGTTGCGCGCATACTCAAAGTCAATCCCAACGCACGCATATACGTTTGTGGTTGCGCGTCTCAAAACAATTTTTCTCAATTTGCCAAAAACAACGTAGAATATATCTCGGGAACTGACGGAAAAGTCGGTTTTGCAAGAAAAATAGCCGCAAAGTATGTTGGCGATGAAAAATTCGACAAAATCGTTCCCGACCGTTTTGATATAAGCAGAGAATACGAAGACAACGAAGGCATCGTCAATCTCAAAACGCGTCATTTCATCAAGGTGCAGGACGGATGCAACAACTTTTGCAGTTATTGTCTTATCCCGTACGTGCGCGGCAGAAGCCGTTCGAGAAGCGTCGAGAGTGTGATAAGCGAACTCGATTCCGTAAAAGGAGTTGCAAAAGAAGTCGTCGTGACGGGCATAAATTTGTCCGCTTTCGGAAAAGACACGAATTCTTCGCTAACAGAACTTATGAATGCGCTTTCGCGCTATGATTTCGGTGTGAGACTCGGCTCGCTCGAAGTGGGTGTTATAAGCAGAGAGTTTTTGGACGCTACAAAAAAAATAAAGCGTTTTTGTCCGCATTTTCACCTGTCGTTGCAGAGCGGTGACGACGCAACTTTGAAGGCGATGAACCGCCATTATACCACTTCTCAATATTACGCCGCCGTGCAACTTATTAGGGAGTATTATCCCGATTGCGCGATAACGACGGATATAATCGTCGGTTTTCCCACCGAGACGGAAGAGCAGTTTGAAAACTGCATGAATTTTGCAAGAAAAGTCGGTTTTTCGGATATTCACGTTTTCCCGTATTCGTCTCGTCGCGGAACGGTGGCAGGCAGATTGAAACCGCTTTCGCCGGACGTGGTTACGAGTCGTCAGAAGCGCATGAGCGCGGTTAAAGGCGAACTTGTGCAAAATTATCTCAACAAGCAACTCGGTATGCCGCAAAGCGTGCTTTTCGAGACTGCCGAAGACGGAATTTGGTGCGGACATACGCCTAATTACGTCAAAGTCTACTCTAGACAGGGCGCGCACAACGAAGTGCGACAAATCGTCCCGACTCACAAATATCTTGACGGCGTTGCGGACGACAGTGTAAAAGCGTAAAACGATACATAGATAATTAAGTTGAATATACCATAGAATTGAGATATTGCCGTGCTTGCATAGCAAATATCGTCAAAATCGATAAAACGATAAAATACCGAAAACAAGGAGTTATATATGAGCGATTGCATTTTTTGTAAGATAGCAAACGGCGAGATTCCGTCCACAAAACTTTATGAAGACGACGATATGATTATCATCAAGGACTTGAATCCGCAAGCCCCCGTTCATCTTTTGCTCATTCCCAAAGAGCATTATGCCAACATCATTGAGATGTCCGATGCACAAGCGCAAACTCTTGCAAAATGCATCAAGAAACTTTCTGCCTTGACAGATCAACTCGGACTTCAAAACGGATTCCGTCTCGTCTCCAACAAGGGCGCAGACGGCTGTCAGTCCGTAGGACATTTGCATATTCATATATTGGGTGGGGGTAAACTTAGCGATTTGATGTGCTAAAACCGCACTAAAACCGCGCTAAATAGCGAATAACTGCGTCAACACCCATCCGCTCCAAAATCACGTACTACTTGTACGTTGGGTTTTGTTTCGGACGGGTGTTTCCTTGTTCTTCATCTATTTATCGCGGTTTTACAAACCTCACTATTGAGCGAATAACTTTGTCAAGCGCACCTTGCCACAAGTCGTGTACCATTTTGTACACTAGGCTTGCATCAAGGTGCGCTTTTCTCGTTCTTCATCTCAATGACGCAGTTTGGTAGCTTGAACATTCTTTATCTATTTATCGCATTTTTATTCTTTTTACATAGGATTGCGCGTCGTGTACTTTAATAGAATGCCCCATCTTTCCGGACCGCGCCGGTATTTCTTCCACCACTCGAACAGAGTGCTTTCTCTACAAAACTGCCCGTCGTTCGCGGGGAAGACAGGCGGCACTCGCATAGAAAAGTATCGTTCACTCATTATGCCACTCGTTCGCAAGTGCAAAGAACAACACGCACTTGCTCACTTGTACAAAACGTCTTGCTCGGCGCTTATTTGCTCGCCGCCGTTGCGGCTCGTGTTCCGTCTTTGAAGTTGCATATTCCGTTTATAAGTACGCTCCGAATTAGTTTTCGTTTCGGGTGTGGGTGTCCCACCCAATCGAAAGTACCAAGCCGACAATCTCAAAACTTTGTCATTGAGAGCCGACTTGTTCGGCGTGGCAATCTCGTGGAAACGAAAATGCAAACTTTTTCTACGCCCGTGCCACAATTATTCATTGTTAATTATTCATTATTCATTAAAAAATAGCGTTCACCGCTAGGTGAACGCTTTTTCGTTTTTATCGGCTTATTATGCCGCAATTTTTGCTTTTTTCTTCTTTGCGAAGAATACGCCGAGACCAACGCCGACGCCTATGATTGCGACTGACGGAATGATTGTTGCAAGCAGGATTGTCGTCAACTTGTTGTCCTTGGGCGGTGCAACTGATGTGAGAGTCGTTGCGCCGATTTCGTCAATCTTACCGGTTGAGCGGTTGAAATAGTAACCGGTGTAGGTGATTGTATCACCGCTGACGACAACTTTGCCGAACGTTTGAGAATCGAGCGTAGAGAGAACGCTGCCGTCCTTGTTGAATTTGTCGGTTGTCATGTTGTTCTCTCTGTAAGTGTAGAACTTTGTGCCGAGAGTGCCGAGCGTGATGTACATAACGCCGTCGCCCGTATAGCGCACGCCTTTGCCGTCGGTTTTGTCAACCACTTTGCCGTCCTTGTCCACGAGATAGGTTTCGGTGTAGGTGTGGTCGTGTCCGCCGAATACGACATTTACGCCGTTTTCTGCAAAGAGTTTGGTGAGTTGAGTGCGCATTGCGATGACTTCGCCGTCAAACGCGTGAGAGCCTGCCGAGTACAAACTCTTGTGCATAAGCACGAATTTCCATTTTGCATTGGTGTTTGCAAGGTCGTTTTTGAGCCATGCGAGTTGTTCTGCGCCGAGGCCGTCGCTTGTTGCGTCGTTGGTGTCCAGCACGGTGAAGTGAGCGTTTGCATAATCGAAAGAATAATATTCGCCGCTTATCGCTTGCACGTTGCCGTCTTTATTCTCGGTGTAGTTGAAGTATCTTGCCATTGCACCCGTATTGTTCTCGTGGTTGCCCGAGGTGAAGAACATGGACGAGTTGAGCGTCAAGTCCTTGTAGGTGTCAAGAGCCATGCCCCATTGACCGAAGTTCTTGCCGTTGTCGCACATATCGCCGGCGTTGAGAATGAAGTCGTAGCCGTTGACGCGCTCGTCTTTGAGAAGAGCGGAGACTGCTTCGTGGCTTTCGGTGTACATGCCTTGAATCATGCCTTGAATGTCTGCGATTGTAAGGAATTCGAACGAATCGGAGTTTGCGTCCTTTGCGGTTGTGAAGGAGAGAGCCTTTTTCTCGTATCCGCCGAGCTTGACAAAATCGAGCAAAGAGAAGGTGTTGACGTCGTTTTTATACTCAAAGTTGCCCGCAACGTCGTAGTAGTATGTTTTGCCTGCTTCGAGACCGGAGACGGTGACGGTGGTGCAGTTCCAGTAAATCACGCTGTTTGCAACGGACGCATCGCGATCGCCGTAAACGTAGGGTTGTTCCGTAGCCTTGTCTTCGATTTGACCGTGCGTAATGCAGAGAAGACCAAGGTCGATGAGCGGAATGTATTGCGGTTTTGTTTGCGTGAGCATATCCACTTTGATTCCGTTGATAGTTGCGCTTGCTTTTGCGTCGAGATAGTCGGTTTTGTTGACCGCATAATCTGCAAACGCTTGCTTTTGAGAAGTGGAGAGTGCACCGAGTTCGTTGCCGTTTTCGTCGAGAAGTCTGAACGTGCCGTATACGTTTTCTTCGGTGTAGAAGCGAATGGTATACGCGCTCGTGCCGTTTGCGGTGTCGAAGTTTGCCGTGACTCTTGACGGAACTCTGCCGTTGTCTTGCGTTGCCGCGTTAAATTCCGCGCCGACGGCAGACACTTTGTTGAGAGTGGACAAATAAGAAAGTTTCACGCCGCCGAAAACATAGTTTTCGTTGGGTTGGAACGTGGTGGGAGCGGACGGGTTGGTGAAGTCCGCAAGGTCGGGATAAACGTCGGTTGCAAACGCAACAACGATTTCTTTTGCAATGCCGCCGAGACCTTTGTAGAAACTGTCAACGAGATAACTGTCAAGGAAGTTCTGAACGATGCCGATGACATCCGAGCCTTCGAGAGAGAAGCCGAGAAGTTTTGCAACTACGGTCTTGATTGCGGGGAGCAAATCGTTGATTACGTCAACGAGCACGAAGTTTGTCGCGTCGATAGAATAATTTTCGGGGAGTTCGAGCGTGATGCCCATTGATTGAAGCAAATTCTTGACGAGCGGCATCTTGAGTATTGCGGGAAGACCTTCGCCGAGACCTTTTTTGAGACTTTCAAGTTCGTCGGGCGTCAAGTAATTCTTTTCAACTGCGTCGCTGAAATCGAATTTGTGGTTGAGAATGGTTTTGAGAAGAGAACCGTCGTTGCTGAAAACGGGGTCGAGAAGCGCGCTGAGAAGTTTTTCTACGAATTCGCCGCTTTCGAGTTGGTCGCACATATCGTTGAGTGCGGCAAGCATACGTTTACGATAAGTTGCGTCGGTGGGTTGTTGGAAACGGAAAGTTTCTTCGCCGCAGGCAACTTCGGAGAACGTCGCGTCTATCGAGTCGTAAGTTTCGTCAAAGGAAATTTCAATGCCGATAGTGTGCGCGGTGAGAATGAAAGACGCAATATCCTGCACTTTCATTTTGCCCTTGTTTTCGGGGTTGACGCTCGATTGAATGTTTTCGTCGCCGAAAGACCAATCGAGAATGTTGCCGACGACCTTATTCACGAGATCGAGAGCCTTGTTTACGGTTCCGCCTTCGTATTGATAGGGCATATCGTAAAGCACGGTGTCGAGAATATAATCGACAAGACCGCTCAAAGCGTGTTTTGTGTCTACGCTTACGTTTTCGTAATCGTCGTCTTCTTCGTTGTATTTTTCAAAATCCGGGAAGAGCGTGCTGCGAACAAGTCCGACGACCATGTTATCGCCTGCGACGACGTCGGTGACTTTGCTCACCAAAGAATCTATCGTGCCTTGATTAATGAAGTGACTGACGAGTCTGTCGAGAAGTTGAGAGTAGATCTCTTTTGTGATGTAGTCGTTGTAGGAAAGGCGAGACATATCGTCGTATTGAATGATATACGCAAGATAGTCGGGGTTGGTTGCAACGACTGCTTCCCAGTTTGCGTGAGTGGGGTTTGCCTTGTAGATTGCGATTGCCGCATCGTATGTCGCTTGATTCCACGGTGCAGCGTCAAAAACGTTGCTGCTGGGTACTTCCTTGATGCCGACTGTGTCGAGAGTCATGACTTTGGACACGCAATCTTCACCGAGTTTGCCGTTTACATCGTATCTTGAAATCGTGGTGTATCTTCTCGGAGAGTAGTAGCTCACGCAAGAACCCGTTTGGAAATCGTACAACGTTCTGCCTGCCGCATCGGTGTAGGTCATAGCGTCGCAAACGTGCATGTGTCCCGTAAAGACGTAGCGAATGCCCATATCGAGCATGCGTTTTGCGGTATTTTCCCAGTTGTAAACGGTGAAGTCTTTGAGAATTTCATCTTCCATTTCCCAGTGCGGAAGAGCGTTTTGGTGGAAACACGCAATCACGGTCTCTTCGCCGAGAGTGGATTTGCCTTCAACGTTTTGTTGCTCGCAATATTTTTGCATCCAATCGAGCAATGGCTCGGTGAGACGTCCGCCGCAAAGGTGGTCGAGTCCCGTTGAGCGATAGACGTGGTTTCCGCTTGCAAGAGCGCGCGCAAGCTCGTCTGCGCTTGCTTCTTTGTCCGTGTTGATAGCTCCGTCCGCTTTTTCAAGGTAATATTTGAAATCTGCGGCTTTGTCTGCGGCTTTGAGAGCTTCGTATTCGTTCTTGTTGATGCGAACTAGCGCGCCGATATCCGCCGCTTGTCTGTCACTTGCGTCAATGACGAGAAGGGAATAGTCTTCAAGACCCGGATTGAGAATCTCTGCCGAGAAAGAAAGAGCGTTGTTCACGTCGCCGATTGCGTAGTAAAGAGCAAGCTTTTCTGCGGTCGTGGTTTTGGATGCGACAGCTTCGAGATTTTCGTCGTAGTAGTGGATGTTGACTTTGTCCGAGTTGTAGGAAACTTGATAATCCTTTGTGAACTCGCCGTACCAATAGTCTGCGGGGAGATATTGAGTGAGATCGATTGCGCCGTCATCGCCGGTAAGGTTTGCGTTGGGATAGCCCAAACCTGCAAACACAAGCGCGAATTGCATTGCGCTCAAAGCGTCGGATTTTCTTGCCGATCCGTCGATTTGAGAGTAGAGTGCGCCCGAAGTGTTGTAAAGGTCGTGGTTGCCCGGTGTTGCGAAAACCTGGAAGTTTTCATATCCCGCAATCTTTCTTATTTCGTTTTGCATATAGCGAAGGGAGTTTGCAACGTCCACAAGAGCCGTCGCTTCGCCGTTCTTGGACAGGTCGCCCGTCGCAAGCACAAATTGCGGACATTTGCCGTCTTTTGCGTCTTGGATGAGAGCTTCCACCTGTTGTTTCAAGATGATGCCGCTTTCAAGCACGAGCTTGGTGTCGCCCGTCATGGAATTGTAAAAATCGCTCGTTTTGTAGTTGTCGGCTTTTACATCTTGATAGCAGTGGTGAAGCGGGAAGTAGTGAATGTCGCTAAGATGCCCGAGAGATAGAGAATTTTTCTTGACAATATTCCCATCCGCCTTTGAAATGCCGTCTACAATGGAAAAACTCATCAAACTTGCAAGTAAAATGGCAAGCACGACGATGAGAACCATCGGAACGCGGCGCATTGAAGATTTGCTCATAATTCCTCCTTATGCACGCATATACGCGCACAATAACTTTTCTATACTATTGTACAATATCAAAAGAACAAAATCAATATTGAAAACAATATTCGACATATCAAAATCGGCTGTGTCGTTTACGATACATTCTGACCGATAAAATTTTTACTTACGTCAAGTTTTGTGCCTTTTTTTCTGAAAATTTTTGTAAAAATCAAAAAAATATTGCGAAAAAGCGTTGACATATTGCAAATTCGGTAATAATATATAACTGAACATTTGAATAATCGTTCAATCGTTCAAACGGAGAGAATATGAATTGCACACACGAAGAAAACTTCAATATCACCGAAATGCCGACCGAAGACGTCGTGCTTTCGCTTGCCGAACTGTTCAAAGCACTCGGCGATCCCACGAGAGTGAAGATATTGAGTTGTTTGCAAATGAGCGATATGTGCGTGGGGGAGATTGCTGACAAACTGGGAATGAGCACGTCGGCAATTTCACATCAACTTCGCGTGCTTAAAGCGATAAAACTCGTCAAAGGCACGAAAGAAGGCAAAGAAGTGCGTTATTCGCTCGACGACGATCACGTCACGCTCATCATGCAGTGCGGTCTTGCGCACGTCAACGAGAAATAAAAACTTGCAGGGAGTGCGAGTTTCCTGTTTTTTCTCGGATAACGCTTGAATATTTGTTCAACAATCTAAATGTTCAAACGTAATATAAAATAAGGATTTGACCTGCAAAACAGGGGGCTATAAATCGAAAAAGGAGAACCACTATGAAAAAGATTTACAAACTCGAAGACCTTGAATGCGCAAACTGCGCCGCAAAAATGGAAAATGCCATCAATGCAATCGACGGCGTGCAATGCGCAACCGTAAGTTTTATGATGCAACGACTCACAATCGAAGCAGACGATGCAAACTTTGACGAAATCATGAAGAAAGTGGTGAAGGTGTGCAAAAAGATTGAACCCGACTGCGTTATTCTTCTGTAAAACGCACTATTGAGCGAATAACTGCGTCAGAGTGTGTCTGTTCAAAATCGCGTACGCATTGTACGCTTGGTTTTTTGCAGAACACACTCTTCCTTGTTCTTCATCTCAATATTGTGTTTTAACAAAAATATAACTATAAAACATCGTCGTTGTAAACAATAAAAAAAAATATTCAAGACTATGAAAAACATACTGACAAGAAAAGAAAGAAAGAATCTAATTCGTATATGCGTGACGCTGGCGGCATTTTTGGTGATACTTGTCACCGACAAGGTTGTCGGACTGGCTGGCGCGGTGGGCGGACAATACGGATGGCTGTTGCCGTTCTTCTTGTATTTTGCCGTGTATATCGCAATCGGCTACGACGTTTTGTACAAAGCGGCGCGCAACATCGTTCACGGTCAAGTGCTCGATGAAAACTTGCTTATGTGCGTTGCTACTCTCGGTGCGTTCGCACTTGGCATCTACACAAGCGTGACGGGACTTAAACAAGAAGGCTTCGATGAAGGTTGCGCCGTTTTGCTGTTTTATCAGGTCGGTGAATTCTTCCAAAGTTACGCAACGGGTAAGTCGAGAAAATCTATCTCCACGCTTATGGATATTCGTCCCGATTACGCCAACGTAAAACGTGAAGACGACGTTGTCGAACAAGTTGATCCGAGCGAAGTGCAGGTGGGTGACATCATCGTGGTTTACCCGGGTGAAAAAGTGCCGCTTGACGGCATTATCGTGAGCGGATCGACCACTCTTGACACAAAAGCACTCACGGGCGAATCGCTCCCAAGAGAACTCGAAGAAGGTGAAGACGTCATTAGCGGTTGTGTCAATCTTACGTCTCAAATTGAAGTGCAAGTGACAAAAGTATTCTATGATTCGACCGTTTCTAAAATACTTGACCTTGTCGAGAACGCTTCGAGCAAGAAATCCAAGGCTGAAAACTTCATCACAAAATTTGCGAAATATTACACTCCCACCGTTGTCGGCGTTGCGGTTTTGCTTGCGATAATCGGCGGTGCGGTGACAAAGGATTGGTACACGTGGATATATCGCGGATTGTCCTTCCTTGTCGTGTCTTGCCCTTGCGCGCTTGTCGTTTCAGTGCCGCTCTCGTTCTTCGCGGGTATCGGCTCTGCGTCTAGACAGGGCATACTCATCAAAGGCTCGAACTATCTTGAAATGCTCGACAAAGCCAATGTGTTCGTGTTCGACAAGACGGGTACGCTCACAAAAGGCAACTTTGCAGTCACGGCAATCGAACCCGAAAGCAACAAAGACGAAGTTTTGCGTCTTGCCGCAATTGCCGAGCACGATTCTAACCACCCGATTGCACGTTCTATCGTAAGTTGTTATCGAGGCGAAATCGAAAGCGGATACACACTCACGAACGTTGCGGGCTTCGGTATTCTCGCAACGAAAGGCAATGACGTTATCTATTGCGGCAATGAGAAGTTGATGAAGTCCTACGATATCAAATACGTCAAGCAAAACGGCGTCGGCACTGTCGTATACGTGGCAAAAAACGGCAAATTTGTCGGCTCGCTGTTCATCTCGGACGAGATCAAACCCGAATCCAAGCAAGCTATATCCGAACTCAACGCTATGGGCGCAAAAACCGTTATGCTCACCGGTGATAACGAAGTTATCGCGGCAAGTGTTGCGCAAGAAATCGGACTTTCCGATTACAAAGCGTCTCTTCTTCCGCAAAACAAGGTTGAACACGTAGAACAACTGCTTTCCCAAAAGAAGAAAGGCGACGTTCTTTGCTTTGTCGGAGACGGCATCAACGACGCGCCCGTGCTTATGCGCTCGGATATAGGAATTGCAATGGGCGGTGTAGGCAGTGACGCGGCAATCGAAGCAAGCGACGTGGTGCTTATGCAAGACGATTTGAAAGGTATTTCAACCGCAAAGCGTATCGCAAAGAAGACAATGCGCGTCGTGTACGAGAATATCGTCGGCTCTCTTGCGGTGAAGATATTGATCATGGCATTGTCGGCGACGGGCGTTCTCGGTGCGTATTCTATGTGGATAGCGGTTGTCGGAGACGTCGGTGTCGCAATCGCCGCAATTCTCAATGCTATGCGCGTCAACAAAGGCACGAAAACCACTGTGAAACTCGAAAAATAACCTGTTAGATATTCACAATTCCCTATACAATTATGAAAAATGCGAAACGAAACCGTTCCGCATTTTTCATAAGTTATAGCTTTATATGTTTATAGCACTAATTGATTATAAATATTGTTTATTGCTTCATGAAACAAAATAAATGAATGCTTATTTTGTGAATTATTGTTCTTAAGCTTTATATATTCATCTTTTATGTCGTTCCAAATATTACTATAGTTTTCTTGTAACCAGTTTAATTTATCGTCATTATAGCGTGAAACATTTCTAATTTCCCAAGTGTAATTTTGTTGCTTCTTATTAAATCTGGCATACTTATAATATCCCGATTCGTCATCATTTGGATAAAATACAACACTAAAATCGCAACCAACAATTACATTGCTATTTGTCCTATCTACTTGCTTAATTGTAATTACTGATGTTGAATTTTCAATTCTATTAAATCTAGTGTCTTTAATAGCCTGCTGAAAAGCATTGAAGAATGATTCACGAACAGTTGGTTTCCATGTAAAATTAGAATTCATCACAAGATTGTAATCAAAGTCATAACCATTATTGCCATCTTTAATTCTTGTTATAAGATGTTTTTTGCCGCTACCTATTAAATGGAATTGAAAAGTTTGATCAGAATCTTGTTTTTTCAAAATTTTTTGAACTTTAATAATTATTGCTTCTATCTCTAATCTAATAGGAGCATATTCTTTTTTTTGTACAAATTCGTACATATTAAATCTCCTTCTCGCCCATGCCACTCATTTAGAATTAGTGTTTTTTCTAAATCATTTTATACTATCACGAAACATTGAAAAATGCAATACTAAAAAAACATATCGCAAGGATATGTTTTTTCATTTGGTACCCCCATAGGGAATCGAACCCTAGTTTCCGCCGTGAGAGGGCGACGTCTTGAACCGCTTGACCATGAGGGCAAATCGATATTGCTTTGTGATAATATCATAATTTTGCACCTTATGCAAGCAAATGCGGATATGTTTTCGCAAAAAAGTGTTGCGTGCGCTTTATTCGTTTTTTGCAGTGTTTTATAAAACCCCGCCGAAAAACAAGGTTATCCCCAACAAACTTGCTATTGCCGCCAACATATACCAAAAACTCATTTTTTATCTTCTTTGACCCTTATAATACAATATGTATTTCTATTGCGATTTGTTTTGAACAAACAAGCGAAAATCTTCTGAAAAAGTTGCCTTTTTTGATAAAAATTTATCAAATTTGATATTGATTTTTACCGCATAGTATTATAGAATACATTTGTAAGAAACAAAATTGATAAGGAGATACTTATGGACACGAAATATCAAAGCCTGTTTACGCCTTGGAAAATTGGCAACTGCGAAATCAAAAACCGCATTGTCCTGACTTCTATGGGCGGAACGTCAATTTTCGGATGGATGGAACCCCATCACTTTGACAAAGAAGCCGCAAATTTTTTGCTTGACAGAGCAAAGAACAACGTCGGTCTCATTTTGCCGGGCATTGCGCCGATAAGAAACGTCATCGGAGGCAATTGGCTCTACAAGAGCAAGAGTTCGTTCAGACATCTCAAACCATTTATGGATGAAATCCACAAAACGGGTGCGAAAATGTTCGTGCAACTCACGGCAGGCTTCGGTCGTTCGTTTGCAATCACGGGGATGATGGAGATGCTTTACACAAACAAAGTGCTCGGCGCAATCGCCAAGCCGTTTATCAACATCGACCAACTCACAATGAGTGCAAGCCCGAATCCGAACCGTTGGAGCGACAAAGTCCCGTCTCGTGCAATGACCGTTGACGAAATCAAAGAGTTTATCTATGCGTTCGGTCAGACGGCAAAAATGTGCAAGGAAGCAGGCGTTGACGGCGTTGAAATTCACGCTGTTCACGAAGGATATTTGCTTGACCAGTTCACAATGAAATACACCAACCAACGTACAGACCAGTACGGCGGTTCAATCGAAAACAGATATCGTTTCCCCATCGAAATCGTCAAGGAAATAAAGAAGGTTTGCGGTGAAGATTATCCCGTTTCTTTGAGATATTCCGTCGTGTCCAAGACAAAAGGCTTCCGTAAGGGCGCACTTCCTGGAGAAGACTACGTGGAAGTGGGACGCGATATGGAAGAGAGTAAAATCGCGGCGAAAATGCTCCAAGACGCAGGCTATGATATGCTCAACTCGGACAACGGCACGTACGACGCGTGGTATTGGGCGCATCCGCCGGTATATATGCCGCAAAACTGCAACCTCGAAGACTGCGAAGAGCTCAAAAAAGCGGTGGATATTCCCGTCGTTTGCGCAGGTCGTATGACGCCGGAAGCCGCAGCAAAGGCAATCGCAGAAGGTAAAATCGACGGTATGGGCGTTGCCCGTCAGTTCCTTGCCGACCCCGAATGGATCACCAAACTTATGCAGGATCGCGAAAGCGACATCTTGCCGTGCATCTGCTGCCACAATGGTTGCTTCAATATGGCGCACTACAACGGCGTTGCAAATGATCAGGATTTGTCGGACACGGCAGGGATGGCTCGTTGCGCACTCAATCCGCACACCATGCAATCCAAGAAATACAAAATCGTTCCGACTTCCAAGCCGAAGAAAATCGCGGTTATCGGCGGTGGTATAGGCGGTATGGAAGTTGCGCGCGTGGCAACTCTTCGCGGACACAAAGTCACCATTTACGAGAAATCTGACAGACTCGGAGGCATTTTCGTAGCGGCGGCAGCACCGTCATTCAAAGAAAAAGACAAAGAACTCATAGAATGGTATAAAAAACAAATCAAAGATTTGGGCATCGAAGTGAAGTTCAACACGACCGTCACGGATATAAACAAACTCGATGCAGACGAAATCGTCGTTGCAACGGGCGCAGTGGCAAGAAAGTTCAACGTTCCCGGGGTGGAAAAAGCAGTCGAAGCATGTGACTTCCTTCTCGGCAAAAAGCAAGTTGGAGACAACGTCGTCGTCATCGGCGGTGGCTTGACCGGTTGCGAAATAGCATACGAATTGCATCTAAAAGGCAAGCATCCCGTCATCGTCGAGATGAAGAACGACCTTATTGCAGTCAAGGGCGTATGTCTTGCAAACTCTTCGTATCTGAGAGAATATTTCGCACTCCACAAAGTGCCCGTATATCTCGAAACGAAACTTACGGGAATCACCGACAAGAGCGTCAAGGTTCAGAGCAAAGACGGCAAAGCGTTTGAAATCCCCGCGGATTCCGTCATTATGTCAGTCGGATACAAGCCGGCACCGCTTGCGGAAGACGGCAAACACGTTCACGTCGTCGGCGACAGTGCAAAAGTGGGCAACTTGCGCACGGTCATCTGGGGTGCATGGGACGTTGCGATGAATCTGTAAAAAAATCGTTGAAGTGGCAGGTAAAAAAATCGTCGTAGTGGCAACGGCGTTGCGTAGGTGTACGCAACGCCGAGAGCCACACTAGATTTTTTTACTTCTACCGCGCAGAGAATTTGTGCTATCAATTCAGGCAGGGATAAAAACTCCTGCCGCAGTTTCGCCAAATTATCTGCTTGGTGCGTGCCTTTGGCACGCTTTTTCTTTTTTGATTATTGCATTGATATTTCTGTTGCCGTATGCAACGCCGAGAGCCACACTAGATTTTTTTACCTCTACCGCGCAGAGAATTTGTGCTATCAATACAGGCAAGGATAAAAACTCCTGCCGCAGTTTCGCCAAATTGTCTGCTTGGTGCTGCGTGCCTTTGGCACGCTTTTTCTTTTTGAATATTGCATTGACATTTCTTTTACCGTATGCAACGCCGAGAGCCACACTAGATTTTTTTACTTACGCGCAGAGAATTTGTGCTATCAATACAGGCAGGGATAAAAACTCCTGCCGCAGTTTCGCCAAATTATCTGCTTGGTGCGTGCCTTTGGCACGCTTTTTGTTTTGTCATCGTTGAACGTTTTGCAACAAATGCGCATTGCAAATCGCAATAAGGACGTGAGTTATCTTGCATTTGCGGTTTTGCGAAAAATAGGGGTTGTGTTTCGGGCAAATAGTGGTATAATATCCACATAAATTTAGTATACAGGAGTGTTCTATATGAAAAAAACCGTTATGCAGAAATATGCGAGACTTATCGCTCGCAAGGGTATAAACGTCAAAAAGGGACAGGAAGTCATCGTGTCCGCGTCTTTGGATCAACCCGAATTTGTCAAAATGGTTGTGGAAGAGTGCTACCGCGCAGGCGCAAGCAAAGTGACGGTGGAGTGGAGTTATCAGCCTATAACCAAACTTCATTATCGCTACAGTTCGCTCAAGACTCTTTCCACTTTTGAAAAGTGGGAGATCGAGAAGTTGGAGCATAAGTGCGAAACTTTGCCCGCCACGATCTATATCGAATCGGACGATCCGGACGGACTTAAAGGCATAGATCAATCCAAAGTCTCCAAGGCGAGCCAAGCCAAATATCCCATTATCAAGCCCTATCACGACAAGATGGACAACAAATATCAATGGTGTATAGCGGCTGTCCCGGGCGAAGCGTGGGCAAAGAAAGTCTTCCCGGGAGAAAGAACGTCAAAAGCGGTCGAAAAACTGTGGAACGCAATTCTTTACACGTCTCGAGCGGACGGTGACGATCCCGTAAAAGCGTGGGAAGAGCATAATGCCGACTTGAAGACGAGATTTGAATATCTCAACTCACTTGGCATCGAAAGCCTGCATTATACAGCATCTAACGGCACGGATTTCACGGTTGGGCTTATCCCCGACGCTTTGTTTATGGGCGGTAGCGAGTTTACGCTTGGCGGAACGGAATTCAATCCGAACATTCCGAGCGAAGAAGTGTTTACGTCGCCTATGAAAGGAAAAGCGGAAGGCGTAGTTCACGCAACGCGCCCGTTGTCTTATCGCGGCGAACTTATAGAAAATTTCTCAGTGCGTTTTGAAAACGGCAAAGCGGTGGAAGTGCATGCAGAGAAGGGTGAAGAACTTCTCAAACAAATGATTTCTATGGATGAAAATGCGGCGTATCTCGGTGAGTGTGCACTCGTACCATTCGATTCTCCGATAAGAAACAGCGAAATCACGTTCTTCAATACTTTGTTCGATGAAAACGCATGTTGCCACCTTGCATTTGGTCGCGGCTTTGAAAACTGCATAAAAGATTTTGACAAATACACGCTTAAAGAATGTCGCGAAAAAGGCATCAACGATTCGCTCATCCACGTTGACTTCATGATCGGCTCTGAAGATCTCAACATCACTGCGCACACTCGTGGCGGCAAGGACGTTGCAATCTTCAAGGACGGCAACTGGGCGTTCTGATTCAGAACATAAAGCGAACGCAAGTCGATTTTGCGGTTAAAAACTCAAATATATCCGTTTAGATACCGCAAAATCACAGAATAACAAAAATATCAAAACATCAAAAAACAGTCGCTCGATTGAGCGACTGTTTTTCCTCGGATTGTCCCGCACCGCCGTGTGATGCCATTTTATAAACCCGCCGTTTGAGCAGGGTGGGTGCTAACTGCCGTGCGATCTCTGCCTTCCAGCGAACTTGTATGGCCTGACATCTTCGCATTTTGTTCGGACTCGTTATCCCGTATAAAATTTGTGGTTCAAAATAAAGCATCATCACCTGCTTAGCAGGAATTCTGTTTACACCCATAATATAGCATATTTGGTGCGTCAATGCAATACCCAATTTTTGCAATGTGTGGATAATTGCCGTGTTGCCGCATATCCTATCGGCAGTGTAATTATGTCTGCCAAGCCGCCTTTTTATTCGCATTTTAGTGATTAACGGCATAAAATTCTGCTAAAATCGGTGCAAATCGGCTCTTATTCGGTCAAATTTCGGTATTAGTATTGAAAAAAAATGTACGATATGGTAAAATATTACAATCAAAATAAAAAGATATGGGAGAGCATTATGTCAAAAGTTGCGCTCAAACCGCTAGACACGAAATCGAGAACGATTATTTCAATTTGCATTTTCGTCGTCGTGTTTACGATTCTTATCACCATCGCTTCGATTTACGATTTTCAAGTAAGTCAAATTCTCACCAAAAACGCGCTTAAAGAAGGCGATTATATCTCCAACGACTTTTTCGGCGTTGTCGGTGAAGCGGTCGGAACGTCCCCGATTTACATCGTCATTGCAGTGTGCACTTCGCTTCTTTGCTGGTTCTTTGCAAAGTCGTTCGACAAAAAGGCGTGGAGCATAGTCCTTGCGGTTGTTTTTGCGATTGCAGGTGCCGTTGCCTGGTGGTTCTACATCAAGGATATATTCAAATACGTGCTCGAACACGCCGCGGCGCAAATCGGAGCGGCGGCAGGTTCCGTCGTGTACGAATTCCGCCACGACGGAGCGGTTATGGCGATTGAGTGGCTCATCGCATTTACGCTCGACGCACTCACGGTGCTCGTTTTTAAGAATCTCAAAAAAGAGACGCTCAAAAAACTCTTGTGGTGGGTGATTGCAGCGCTCGTTGCGGCAGTCGTTGCAAACCTTGTCATTATGTTTGTCAAAGACCCCGTCGGCAGAATGAGATTTAGAGCAATCAATTCGTCTGTCGGTCAGGCGCTCATTCAAAGCGGTCAGGTGCAGGGTTACACGCCGTGGTATATCCGCAACGGTCAACCGTCAAAGGATATAATCGAAACGTTCGTTTCCAACTATCCCGGAGCAAGCGACGCATTCAAATCATTCCCGTCAGGTCACACTTGCGCGGCAGGTATGTCGTACGCGCTCATTATGCTCCCCGACGTTGTCGATTTCAAACATAAAAAGTTCGGCAAAATCGCATGTTGGGTTGCGCCTATCGTCATCACAATGCTCGTTGCAATCAGCCGTATCGTCGTCGGTGCACACTATATGAGCGACGTTACGTTCGGCGGAACGATTGCTTTTGTATGCTTCATCATTGCTCGCGAAATCTTCGTTTGTAAGGGCAGTCACTTCTTTTCGCTCTTCCCGAAGCTCGCGCCCAAGAAGAAAGCCGCAGTCGAAGACGGTATAGACGTCTCCGTTGACGTAGAACCCGAAAACGCCACCGAAACCGTTTCCGAAGATTTCTCCGAACAACTCGTCGAAGAATCCGTCGAACAAGCCGCTTGTGAAGCGTCCCAAGAAAAATCCGACGAACTCAAAGAAGAAGACGCTTTGTCGGGTGAACAAGCCGATCAAGTGAGCAGGGAGATAGCGGAGAATCTCCGCGACGGCTCGATAATCGAATAATAGCGCGCCAAACGGCGAATAACATCGTCAAAGCCCCTTGATCGTCAACTCACGTACAATGCGTACGCTAGGGTTGCCGACAAGGGGCTTTTCCTTGTTATTATCCAAATATTACAATCTTATTTCGATAATCTTAATGCGTACGTTGGGTTTTGTCCGAGCCGTGCCTTTCTCGTTACTAATTCGTTTGGCGAGCTATTATTTCAATTATCAATATCATATTAGGGTTGCCGACAAGCTTTATGGTGTACATTCGTTCGAAATTGTGGATAGGTTGCAAACATAACATCGACAATTATGGCGTTTTGTTTTAGATGTCTATTTGACAGTATTATATTTATTGCTTGAAAAATCAACTTTTGGGTGTTATCATCTTATTGTAAGATATGTTGGGGAGTGAGTTTTCCAGTTTAAAAGTCATTCAATGTATCTGCAAAAAAAAATTATAGGAGTTTAAAATGGCGAAAAGAAACGGAATTAAGCCCATTTGTTTTTTCATGGCAACTATAATGTGCGTCATACTCTTGATAGTTGGATTGACATCTTGTGAAGCGGTTGAAAAAAGAGAAAATTATACAGAAGAAAATGGGTGGATGGCTTTAATAAGGGATGAAGACTCGAAAACTGCAAAATTAATAGGAAATAAAAGAGAATCAATAGTTAAAGGGGAGGCCGTATTGCCATCTTCAATAAAAGGTTATCAAATCGAATATATTAATGCGCCATATAAGGGGTATTCTTTCAATGTTTCGTATTTTGATTTCATTCCGGACAAATTGTTTGTGCCAGGAGTAAATTATCGTTTTTCACGGGAAATATCATTTCCGAAAGCAAATAAAAAGATAATATTCTTGGGCATTGATACAAAAAATTATTCAAATGGGTTTAATTTAGCGAACGATTTTGGAACTCATTATCCATATGCAAGAAAAGCGAAGTTTTACGTTGCGGGAAAGTATATATATGATTTCAAGCAAAAATATGATGCATATACAACGGGGAGTTTTTATTCGGCAAACGTTTCTTATTATTACAATTACGAAGATGCACCAAACGGCGGATATTGTTGGATAGACGATTTGGACGAAGGGGAGAAAATAAAGACTATCCCGCAAGAACCTGAAAGAGAAGAGTATATGTTTGGCGGATGGTTTTTGGAAAAACAATGTTTAACAAAATTTGATTTTGACACTTACACAATGGATGAAAGCGGGGAGTTGGAACTCTTTGCAAAATGGATAAAAAAATAATTATTATCATTTTTTAGTATCATGTTTTGTGTGTTGAAGCAGTCTAAAAAGTTTGATTTAAATGTCGTAAGATAATCAAAAAGCCACTAAACAGTGGCTTTTTTTAAGTATTCTTCGTGTTTGTTCGGGGTGGCGACAACGGTTTGATAGTTGACGTATATCACTTGCCCCGGGTGTCCGTTCGGTTTTCGTTTGACGTTGCGCCGAGCGGTGTAGTCCACTTCGACGTTGGCGGTTTTGGTGCTTGCGGTGATTTCGCTTGCGATCTTGATGACGTTGTCGGGCACTTCTCGTCCGTCCGTGACGATGATCGTATGCGCGCCGTGATCGTTTTTCAGGTGCATCCATATATCCGACGATGACGCTGTTTTGAAGGTGAGTTCATCGTTTTGTATGTTGTTTTTTCCGCGATAGATATAAAATCCGTCCACTTCATAGATATATGGCGGTTCTGCCTTTTCTTTGCGGATTTTCTTGACGGACTTTTGCTTTTTGCCACCGCCGAGCGCAACGATTTCGTCTTCTATGGACGATAAGTCGCTCTCGTAGGGGAGATTTGCGATTTCGTCTTCTATGGACTTGACGTATTCGAGCAAATCTTTGTCGTCGGCAAGTTTTTTGACGGTGAATTCTTTGGTGCGTTTGAGCTTGTTGTATTTGTTGTAATAGGCGGTTGAATTTTTGGACGGAGAAAGCCTTGCGTCAAGCGGAATTTTCACTTCGGTATCGTCGTAATAGTTGGTGCAAACAAGGTTTTCGTCGCCTTTTTTTATGCGATATATGTTGTTGACGATAAGCTCGCCGTATATGCGGAATTTTTCCATATCTTCGCATTCTTTGAGACGGGCAAGGTCAATCGCAACGTTTTTTTCGACTTTTTGGCGCAAGTGTTTTGCTTGTGTGGCGAGAGATTTCAGTCTTGCTTTGTTGCGAATATCCTTGTCCGCGTCCGTCACGAGCGCGTCGAAAGCTTCGCTCATAGTCGCAAAACGTTTGACGTTCGTTCCGTCGTCGAGACAGCGATAAACTATGGGGTAGACTTCTTTGTCTTGTATCACGCAAGGCTCGGGTGCGATTTCGGGCGAAACTTCGCCTATGCTCGCAAACGCTTTTATGGTCGAAAACAGGCGTTCTTTTTCCGTTTGAGAGAGCGGAGCACATTCGCTTCGAAGCCCTGAACGGAGCAAAATCTCGCTTACGGTCGTGCCTGCAAAACCCGATATATTGTCAAGAATAAACTTGTGCAAATCGCCGCCCGCAAAATTGTCAAAAACCGAAAAACAGTTGTTTAGATAGCTGATTTTCTTTTGTGCGACAGGGGCGTATGTTACACCGCGCAAAACGACGTGGTCGCGCGCCATATCGAGCGGAAGATGTTTGACAGCATCCAAAATCACAAGATTGTCGTCGGTGAAGACTATGTTTGAATATCTGTTCATGATCTCGACGAAAAGATAGAAGTCTTTGTCGTCGCGCATCTCGGTTTTTGCATTGAATTTTAGTTGTAAAATGCGGTCGGCATTGTAGATTTTGACGCTTTCAATGCTCGCGTTGGTGAGATATTTGCGAAGGAGCATGCAAAGATTGGGCGCAACCATAGGACTTGCCTTTTTGCTCGTCGTGAAGTGAATTCTCGGTGCGCCGGCGTTGCAAGAGACAACGAGACATCTGTTTTTGCCTTTCGATCGCACGAAAAATCGCAACTCGTCCGTTTCGGGTTGTTGAATCTTGTCTATTCTCGCGCTTTGCAATTCTTCGTTCAATTCTTTTGCAAGGGCGCAAAGTGCAAATAAATCGCTTCCCATACGCTACATTTTAGCAAGGTTTTGAAAATTTTTCAATAAAAATCGCAACTTGTTTGCAACACGCCGCAAAATCATTTGATTTTTACTGCTCTTTGTGATAGAATACATCTACTTGTTATAAAATATATATCCGCGCATCCCGTGCGGACATGGAGGACAAATGAACTACACAGTAGAAAAGTTGGAAAAAAGCCAAGTCAAATTCAATTACGTTGTGGACAAGGACAAATTCAACGCAGCAATCAAGCAAGCCTATGAAAAAACCAAGCACAAATATGCTGTTCCCGGTTTCAGAAAAGGTCATGCTCCGCAAAGAGTTATTGAAGGTATGTACGGTCAAGGCGTGTTTTTCAGCGACGCTGTAAACGAACTCATCGATTCTTCTCTTGAAGAACTCGAAAAAGACGAAAACTACGATTTCGTGGCTGTCGACAGCGTATGTGATGTCGATATGACCGAAGACGGCGGTGTGAAATTCTCAATCGTCATGGTTGTCAAGCCCGAAGTCGTTCTCGGACAATATAAAGGTCTCAACGTTGCAAAGAAAGCGGTCAAAGTCACTGCAAAACAAGTGGACGAAAGAATCGCACAAGAACAAGAAAAGCAAGCGCGTCTCATCGACGTGGACACCGCGGCAGTCAACGGCAACACCGTGACTATCGATTTTGTCGGAAGCGTTGACGGAGTAGCATTCGAAGGCGGCAGCGCAAACGATTATGATCTCGAACTCGGAAGCGGCACGTTCATTCCCGGATTCGAAGACCAACTCGTCGGCGTCAAAGCAGGCGATCAAAAAGACGTCAAAGTGACTTTCCCCGAAAACTATCAAGCGGAAAATCTCGCAGGCAAAGAAGCAGTGTTCGCATGCACCGTCAAGGCTGTCAAAGTGAAAGAACTTCCTGCAATCGATGACGAATTTGTCAAAGAAATCTCCGAATTCGACACTCTTGCAGAGTACAAAGCAGACGTTAAGGCAAAAATCACCAAGGAAGAGCAAGACAAGGCAGACCGTGAATTTGAAGACGCAGTCGTCGAAAAAATCGTTGACGCTTCAACCGTTGAAATTCCGACCGCAATGATCGATCGCGAAGCAGACGACATGGTGCACGAATTCGAATATCGTCTCATGTATCAAGGTCTCAAACTCGACGATTATCTCAAATATCTCAACATGACGAGAGATCAACTTGTCGAACAATACAAGGATCAGGCAGGGAAGACCGTCAAAGTGCGTCTTGTTATGGAACAACTCATCAAAGCCGAAGATCTCAAGATCGAAGACAAGGAAATCGATGCGAAGATGGAAGAGTTTGCAAAAGAAAGCAATCAATCCGTCGAAGATTTCAAGAAGAATCTCCACAAAGAGCAAGTAGACTACATCGTCAATTCCATCATGAACGAGAAGTTGCTTGACTTCCTTACCAAAGAAAACCTTGCTGCAAAGAAACCCGCAGCTAAGAAAGCGGACAAAGCGGAAAGCGAAGAAACACCCGTCGAAGAGGAGAAGCCTGCTGCCAAAAAAACAACGAAAAAGACAGCAAAAGCCACGACCGACGCAGAATAATCGCTGTGCTTAATGTGTAAAATAAGAGTGTCCTGGGACGCTCTGACTCGTTCCGCTTGCTCTTATAGCAAGCGGAATGCGTATAAAAAGAAAATTTTCGCCGAATTTTGCCCGAGACGAAAAAGTTTCGGGTGACGGCAGGCGGATACGGCAACTCGTATCGCAAAAAAACGGAGTTATTATGAACGTGAAAAATCAACTTATACCTATGGTTGTCGAGCAGACCGGCAGGGGTGAACGCTCGTACGATATCTATTCCAGACTTCTCGAAGACAGAATTATCTTTTTGACCGGGGAAATCGACGATAACGTCGCGGATCTCGTCGTTGCGCAACTCATCTATCTCGAAGGTAAAGACTCCACGAAAGACATCAGTCTTTACATCAACAGCCCCGGCGGTTCGGTGTCTGCAGGCTTTGCAATCTACGACACGATGAACTACATCAAGTGCGACGTTTCCACGATTTGTATCGGTATGGCGGCATCTATGGGCGCATTCTTGCTCTCGTCCGGCGCAAAGGGAAAGAGATTCTCTCTTCCGAATGCAAAAGTCATGATTCATCAACCGCTCGGCGGCGCGCAAGGTCAGGCTAGTGACATCGCAATTCAGGCAAACGAAATTTTGAAAACTAAAAAGCGTATCAACGATATTCTTGCGCAGAATACGTCTCAACCGCTTTCAAAAATCGAAGTCGACACCGACCGCGACTTCTATATGACGGCGGAAGAAGCCGAAAAGTACGGTCTCGTTGACAAAATTTTCTATTCGAGAAAATAAAGTCGGCAAAATACGAAATTATCCCAAAATTTAGCGTGATATGCGGAAAGTGACAATCTAACCGCATATATCGCGCTTATTCGGAGTATATAACAATATGGAAAATTATCATAAGGAAACACATTGCAGTTTCTGCGGCAAAAGCGAAAGCGAAGTCGAGACCATAATCAACGGTCCCAACGGCATGACCATTTGCAACGAATGCATAGAAACTTGCGAGTATATTCTCAACAAAGGCAAATCCACCGATAATTCGGGTTTGAGTTTGTATACGCCAAAGGAAATTAAGGCGAAACTCGACGAATATATCATCGGTCAGGACAGCGCAAAACGAGTGTTGTCCGTTGCCGTGTACAATCACTATAAACGCATAAGCCAACTCGGAGAGAAGAAGAAAAACGACGGCGTGGTGATTGAAAAGAGCAACGTGCTTTTGCTCGGACCTACGGGCTCGGGTAAGACTTTGCTTGCAAAGACTCTTGCACAGATTCTCAACGTTCCGTTTGCGGTTGCAGACGCAACGACGCTCACCGAAGCAGGCTACGTCGGCGAAGACGTTGAAAATATCCTTCTCAAACTCATTCAATCGGCAAACGGAGATCTGAAATGCGCGGAAATCGGTATCGTTTATATCGACGAAATCGACAAAATCGCCAAGAAAGGCGAAAACGTGTCAATAACTCGTGACGTGAGCGGTGAAGGCGTGCAACAGGCACTTCTAAAAATCATCGAAGGTACGGTTGCCAACGTTCCCCCGCAAGGCGGAAGAAAGCACCCGAATCAAGAGTGCTATCAACTCGATACGACGAATATCTTGTTCCTTTGCGGAGGCGCATTTGTCGATTTGGACAAAATCATCGACCAAAGAAAGGATAATTCAAAACTCGGATTCGGTTCGGCTGTCAAAGGCACGGTGGATTATCGCTATGACGAACTTATCGAAGCGTTGCAACCTGCCGATCTCATCAAATACGGTCTTATTCCCGAATTTGTCGGTCGTGTGCCTATCGTGGTCGGTCTCAACGCGCTCGATGAAAACGCGCTTGTCAAGATTTTGTCAGAGCCGAAGAACGCGCTTGTGAAACAATACAAATATCAATTTGAGCTTGACGGCGTGGATCTTGAATTTGAAGATGACGCTTTGAGAGCGGTTGCGGCAAAAGCAATCCAACTCAATACGGGCGCGCGCGGACTTCGCGCAATTCTTGAAGACGTGCTTCTCGAACTCATGTTTGAGATTCCGTCCGATAACGACATTGAAAAAGTCATAGTCACCAAAGGCGCAATCGAAAAGACCGAAAAACCTATCGTCGTGAGAACGCAAGGCGTGAAAGAAAAAACCGCAAATAACATTGCATAATCTTAAAACAGCGCATTAGATGCGCTGTTTTTATGCTCTTTTGCCAAAATTGGATTATAAAACAAATTGTTGTAGGTGAACGAATGATAAAACAAGCGAAGTTTATTATATCTGTGGCTGACGGAAAGAATATTCCGACCTACGATGCGCCCGAGATTGCGATTGCAGGCAAATCTAACGTCGGAAAATCTTCCTTTATCAATTTCATGGTGAATCAGAACAAACTTGCCAAAACGTCTCAAGAGCCTGGGCGCACGCGCCTTTTGAATTATTTCGAGATAAACAATGGTGAGTACTATTTTGTCGACTTGCCTGGTTACGGTTATGCAAAAGTCAATCGAGGGGAAAAACAAAAGTGGGGCGCGCTGATTGAGAACTATTTTCAGACGAGCGAAAATCTTATAAACGTATTTGTGCTTGTCGATATTCGCCATGAGCCTACAGACGATGATAAAATGCTCATTAATTACTTGTACAACTATCGTATTCCGTTCACGATAATCGCAACGAAGGCGGACAAACTTTCTCGCGCGCAACAACAAAAGTGCAAGGCTGTCATAGCGTCTTCTTTGTGCGTCGGGGTGAAAGATATTCTTGTCACATCGTCTCTTGCCAAGACGGGTAAAGACGAAGTGCTAAGCAAAATCGATGTTTTGCTCGAACATCAGAATTCGCTTAAATTATCCGCTAGAAACGGAAAGCAAGGCGGTGAAGACACTGTCGAAAACGACGCTCAATGTGCATCGGAACATCAAATTTTTCTTGAAAAATAATAGGTTTTTCTCGAAGAAAGATTTTTCAATTCGATACAAAATTTAAAAACACCGAATTTGGCAATCCAAACTCGGTGTTTATTTTTTCTATGGTTTTATGAAAAAGTATTCTAAAATCTCCATATTATGATAAAACTTTTCTAAAAAGTAATGATTTTTATAATACTTCTTGAAAAGATTTGCAAATTTTCGATTCGTTTAATCGATTCGGCACACCTCAATGACTTTGTTCTCAACAAGGTCGCAGGACGTGAGAATATACTCGATTCCGTTCTTTTTGAAACGGGGAGTGACTCGCACGTTTTTGCCGTGAAGATGTCCGTATAAGGCATAGTCCACGTTGTATTTTTCAAGAATGGCGGTCACTTCGGTGTCTTGATAGTTTGCGTCAAACGGCGGATAGTGCAAAACGGCAATCAGAACGTCGCCGTCTTTTTGCATTGCCTTTGCGGTTGAAAGCGAGAGATTGAGACGTATAAGTTCGCGTTGATATATTTTCAAATCGTCATCGCTCGTATCTTTGCAAGGAATGTTCCATCCGCGAGAGCCTGCGATAACCACGCCTTTTCCGCTTTTTGCTTCTTCTCTGTATGCATTGTTTTGTATAAAATTGAAAGCGGGGAATTTTGCGCGCATTTTGCTGAGTGAGTTCCAGTAGTAATCGTGATTGCCTTTCACGACGAACTTTTTGCCGTTGAGTGCTTCGACAAGCGCGTAATCGGGGGCGGCTTGGTCGGCAGTGAGTCCCCAAGACATATCTCCGCCAAGCAAAATAAGGTCATCGTTCGTGACCTTGTTTTGCCAATCTTCGCTAATTTTAACGAAGTGGTTTTGCCAACCGTCTCCGAAAATATCCATAGGCTTTTCGACGGCGGTGGAAAGATGTAAATCGCTTATCGCAAATACTTTCATATTTTTATTATATCATACGGATTTTTTTATTTCAATCCTACGGCTTATTTATATTTATAATTTATTTATATGGTTTATTATCCATATTTTTCTATACTTTGTTTTTATAAAACGCTGCGATTTTCTTTCTTATTTTTTTTGAATTTCTGTATTTATTTTATATCCTTATCCGCGGGGTTTGTTGCTTCTGATTTTTCGTAAACTATATCGTAAACGTAAAAATGACGGCGTCAACCGTCATTTTTAAGTACTTATGGAATTGTGCTTCACTCTAATTATTCGTTATTGTGCTATTGTCTCAGGTCGGGAAGAGCGGCAGGTCGAATACGCCTTGGCATGCATCCTGACTGAATTCCGTGCAGGGCGGTATCTTGCAATAGCCGTACGACGGAACGAGAAGGTTGACGGGCGCTTGAACGCTCAGAATGATCGTGACGCAGCACGTGATCGAGAACGTGTAGTCGCTCACGTAAGTGCCGCGCGGGGACGCCATGTTTACGGTTGCCGCGATATTCGGCGTGATTACACTGCCTGTCGGAACGCACATGACGACGTCTTGCGATACGGAAATTGTGCCTGTTCCCGTGCCTGCCGTGCCGTTTGCGTCGGTGTAGGCAATCTGCACGGGGATGCCGATCGTTGCCGTGACGCGTGAAAGGCCCGGACGGTCCGCAATCGGAGTTATCGTAAGGGCGGTTATCGTTCCCGTTTGAGAAGTGGAAGAACCGCTTACGAAGGTGAGTGGCAAAGTGGGGTTTGCGGGCGACAGGTTGGTGAGTGCAACCGTTGCGTCGATGCTTGTCTGAAGCATACAGGCGTCAAAGATTTTGACGGTTTGAATGCAGACTTTTTCGCACAAGCCATTCATAGGATTGCCGTTGATGTTCCCGGGACATCTGTCGGGAGTTGAACTGTTGTTGCAAAAAGACATCTTTTTATCTCCTTATTTTTTTTGTTTGATGCAATATATGCGACGGGGCGGATTTTGTTGCAAAAAGCAAGAAAAGAAGATATTCGGCTTATTGCCCGATGAAAACTTTTATTAAGTTTTTATAAAAACAATCATAAGAATATATAAACTTCATTCAAAAATTAATCGTCAAAACGTCCGATAATTCATTTTTAAGGCATTGTTAAAATGGCGTTTTTCGCGAATTTTCACTGTTTAGTGGGGGTGTGGCGGAAAATGAAAATGAATGAAAAATTGCCTTTTGTATACGGTTTACTTGTTAATAAAATAAAATGTATAAAATTCTCGAAAATCCACTAAATAGGCGAAAAAATTTGTGGTCAAAAATGGAAAATTTCCCTTGACAAGCAAATTATATTGTTATACAATAACAAACGTAAAGGGGATTCTACACCCAAATTGTCCCCAAAAGGAAGTAACGATGGCAAAATTCATGCTCGGCAATGCTCGTCACCAACTCGACGAGAAAAACAGATTCAGGATACCTGTCAAGTTCCGCGAAGGACTCGGCGCAAATCCTTATTATCTGCCGGGCAAAAACGGATGCATGTATATCGTTCCCGAAGAGAAAGTCGAGACGATGTTCTCGGAGATGGTCAACCAAAATCCGTACACGTCCGACACGGAATTTACTTCCGCAGTGTTTTCATTCAGCGGCTCGCTTGAAGAAGACGCGCAAGGCAGAGCGACTCTCGACAAGACGATAAAAGACAAATTCGGTTTTCAAAAAGAACTCGTGTTCGTCGGCAAGATGTCTTATCTCGAAGTGTGGCCCGCAGAGAAGTGGGACGAAAGATACGGAGTGCTTGACCCGAACAAGATTGACAAGATGATTCAAGACCTTAAAAAGTACGGGGTGTGAAAATGGAATTTGCACATATCCCCGTGATGCTGAACGAGTGTATCGAAGGGTTGAACATCAAAGCGGACGGAACGTACGTTGACGGAACGGTCGGCGGAGCGGGACATTCGATAGAGATTGTCAAAAGATTGTCCGAAAACGGAAGACTGATATGCGTCGATAAAGACGAAGACGCGTTGAAAGCGGCAGGCGAGAGACTTGCGCCGTACAAAGATAGAGTGACGTTCATTCACGACGATTACAAAAATCTCGTAAACGAACTCGATTCGATAGGCGTCGGCAAGGTGGACGGAATACTTCTCGATCTCGGGGTGAGCAGTTATCAACTTGACAACGCAGAGCGCGGATTCAGTTATATGAAAGACGCACCGCTCGATATGAGAATGGACAGATCTCAGAGAATCAGCGCACACGAAGTCGTAAACGGTTATACGGAAAGCGAACTTGCAAGAATTCTTTTCGATTACGGTGAAGAAAAACTGGCAAGACAAATTGCGAGAAACATCGTCAGAGCAAGAAGCGAAAAGCCGATTGAAACGACGCTCGAACTTGCAAAGATAGTGGAAGACACCTATCCCGCAAAGACGAGATGGAAATTCGGACATCCGGCAAAACGAACCTTTCAGGCAATAAGAATCGAAGTCAACGACGAACTTTCAAGTCTCGGTGAAGCGGTCACCGCAATGGCGAGAAGACTTGAAAAGGGCGGAAGAATGGCAGTGATAACGTTCCATTCTCTCGAAGACAGAATCGTCAAATCCGCATTTAAGGAATTGAGCCTTGCATGCACGTGTCCGCCGGACTTTCCGGTCTGCGTATGCGGCAAAGTGCAGGAAGTCGAATTGGTCAACAAGAAGCCTATTACGGCAAGCGAAGAAGAACTTGAAAACAATTCGAGATCTCAGAGCGCGAAACTCAGAGTGATCGAAAAACTGTGAATAAAAACAAAAAGACAAACGTCAAAAAAACAAAAACGATAACAGGATAAGAAGGAAGAGTGAATCGGTTATCTAAAAGGGTCAAAAGAAAATAACCGATAATCTAAAAGGGGTACGACTATGGCAATCACATTGGACGAATTGTTGGGTAGAAACACACAAAGCGCACAACAAGAAAGCGTTGAGCGTTTTCCGTCATATGAAGATTTCAAAGCAAGAAACAACGTAAATCAATATCCGCAGGCGAACGCGCAACAAAACGTCCGCTACAATTTCGATATGGCTCCCGCTCAAGCGCCGAGAAGCGTTGAAAGCGTGAGAAATTACGAAGCGTCTAGACCTTACGTCGCACCGCAATCCAGCGAATATCAGACTCGCGATTATCCGTTCTATGACAATCTCCGTCAGGACAGAATGCAATATCAGCAACCCGTTCAGACGGTCGATTATTCCGCATATGCTCAACCCGTTCAAAGAGTGGAGCAAATGCCGATTCAGGCACCCGCTCAACGTCAGGAACATCACGAATTCTACGATTTCACGGCGCAGGACAGCGAAAGATTGAGCGATCATGAACTCTACGAAAGACTTGCTCACACAAACATGCAGCAAGGTCCGGTGTTTGAAGAACAAAGTCAACAGGCTCGTACCGGTCTCTTTGCTCGCAAGGCGCAGAGAACTCAAGATATGAGCGAACAAAAACAACGTGGCAGACTCAACACGAAGGGCAAAATAATTCTCGGCGTGTATCTTGCGGTCATCGCTCTTGTTGCGTCTCTCATCATCGTGAACGCAACCAAAATCAATCAGGGCAAAGCGATTACTCCGACTTCAAAAATCGAAGCGAGCGTGCAAAGTGCGAATAATACGGAATCTCTCGGAATAGATTCCAACTATGAAGTTCGCATCTGAAACTAAAAAAGACAACAAACCCAATCTTCTTTATAATCCAACAAAAAGGCTGTCGGCAATACTATTGCTGATGGTCTTTTTGTTTTGTGCGGTTTTCTGCAAAATGTTTGCGGTGATAATTTTTGACGGCGGCAATTTGCAGGTAAAAGCAACTTCGCAGTGGTTGAGAGACGTGCCGACCGACGCGCCGCGCGGTAGAATTCTGGATAGAAACGGAAAAGTGCTTGCGTCTACCGCGACGAGATACAATCTGTATGTCAGACCGAGGGACACGAAAGACAAAGAAGCGGTTGCGAAACTTCTTTGCGACACGTTCGGATACGAGTATGAGAAAACTCTTGAAAAAATCTCGAAACGAGTGAGTGAAGTGACTGTCGCAACGAGTGTGACGAAAGAACAACTGAACGCAATCTATGCAAGCGGTCTCGGCGGAATATACTATGCGGAAGACAATTTCAGATATTATCCGTACGGCGACTTCATGACGCAACTTATCGGTTTTTGCTCGTCGGACGGTTACGGTCAGACGGGGCTCGAAGCGTATTATGACAAATACCTTACCGGTGTAAACGGGCAGATTTTGACAGAAGCGGATTTGGTGGGCAAATCGTTGTCTAGCGGCGAATACTATCTTCCGTCAGTGAGCGGTTTCGATCTTGTGACGACGATAGACGCGGGCATTCAGGCAATAGTCGAAGGCGCGGTTGCAAACGCCGTCGGAAAGTTTTCGCCCAAAGGCGTGATGTGCGCGGTGATGGATTATACCAACGGAGACATTCTCGCATTGTGCGAATATCCGTCCTTCGATTTGAACGACGTGCCGAGAGACAATCTTCAAACTTTGTTTGAAAACTCAAAAAGTAAATTCGTTTCGACGGTTTACGAGCCGGGGTCTACTTTCAAAATACTTACGTCTGCCGCCGCACTCGATTCGGGAAAAGTGAGCGTGAACGACAGGTTTTATTGCGCGGGATCGAGAGTGGTGGACGGAAAGAAAATCAGGTGCTGGAAAGCGAAAGGACACGGCTCGATAGATTTCGGCGGTGGCGTGGAAAACAGTTGCAACTGCGTGTTTATGGACTGTGCTTTGCGAATGGGGACGGAAAAATTTTATGACTATCTGCGTGCTTTCGGGCTTACGAGCAAAACGGGTATAGACGTTACGGGTGAGACGAGCGGAATTTTTATTGCGCAGAATCTCGTCAAAAACGTTGACCTTGCGCGCATAGGTTTCGGACAGGCGGTTGCGGTTACGCCGATAGGTTTGTTGAGTGCGACTTCGAGCGTGGTCAACGGCGGAGTGAGCGTAAAGGCGCACGTTGCGAATTCCTTCAAAGACTCGTCGGGAAAACTCGTTGCCGATACAAATTTCTCGGGCGGCGAAAGGGTGATTTCAAAAGAGACTTCGGACACTATGCGCGAACTTCTCAAAAGAGTCGTGACGGCTGGAAGCGGAAAGGGAGCGTACGTTGCGGGATACGAGATACTCGGCAAAACGGGCACGGCGCAAAAGTATGAAAACGGTCAAATCGCACGTGGAAAATATATCTCGTCGTTTCTCGGTTTTTCGGCAAGCGAAGGCGCAAATCTCGGAGTGCTGTTCATAGTGGACGAACCGAAAGGGTATATGTATTACGGCTCTCTTGTTGCCGCGCCTATGGTGCGTTCGATTTTCGAAAGCGTTTTCGCATATCTCGGAATAGAGCCGAAATATACGGGAGAAGAAGAAAAAATCATAGGAGAAGAATTTTTGCTTCCCGACTTTTCGGGCATGAGCGTTGCTGCTGCGAGAAATGAATTGAGAAAACTCGGGCTGTACTGCGAAATCGACGGAGAAGGGGACGAAGTGAAGACGCAATATCCGCTTGCAAACGTAAAAGTGGACAAGCGAAACACGGTGCTTTTAATCACCTGAAACGTGCATATAGTATCGGCGGATATAAATCGCATTTTGAAGCGTTTGCTTTTATAGCATGCGCTTTTTTATTTCTTGAAAATCGGCTGAAACGTCTCTATTCAGTGAAGAATTTTGTCGAAAATCGCAAAAAGATTTTCCGTTTGCGTCTTGTTTTGCGGTTGGGTTGAAATGAGAGACTACACTCATTATCATGAGTGTATCAACAATCAAGGAGACACTTTATGAAACTTGAAAAATTGCTTGAAAACGCAAAAGTGCTTAAGACGAATTGCTCGGCGAATATCGAGATAGAAAGCATAAAAACCGATTCGCGCGAAGTGGGTGAAAACGACCTTTTCGTGTGTATGGAAGGAATAAACGACGACGGCAACCGTCATCTTAACGAGATAAACGCGGATTTTGTCGCACTCACGCAAAAACAACCTTGCGACGAAAGCGTGAAATACGTGCTTGTCGAAGACGTGAGAAAAGCATATGCGCAAGTTTGCGAAAACTTTTTTTTGAGACCGCTTGACGATATGAAATTCATTGCCGTCGTCGGAACGAACGGCAAGACGTCTACGGCGCATTATATCAGTCAGATGCTTGCTTTTGCAGGATTCAAAACGGGACTTATCGGCACGGAAGGACATTATATTTGCGGCGAAAAAGTGGGACAGAGTCTCACGACGCCCGATCCGTTGGAACTCAACGAACTGTTTTTCAAAATGCGAACGAAAGGTTGTGACGTCGTGATTGCCGAAGTGAGCGCACACGCGATATATCTTGAAAAACTCGGAGATATAAAAGCGGACGTCGGCGTGCTTACAAACATATCGCAAGACCATCTGGACTATTTCAAAGATTTTGCAAACTATCAGGGGGTGAAGATGTCCTATTTCGAAAACGGCGGAGCGAAAACGGCGGTGGTGAACGTTGACGACGAAAGCGGAAGGATTCTTCTCAAACGACTTGAAAAGAACGTCGATGTGAAAAGTGTAAGTTACGGCTTGTATCAACCTAGCGACGCATTTGCGATTGACGTTGACGAGAATATCGATGGAGTGAAATTCGTGGCGAACGTGCTTGACGACATCGTGGACGTGAAATCGCACTTATACGGAGAATTTAACGTATACAATCTGCTTGCCGCAATGACGGTGTGCAAACTTCTCGGAGTGGAAGGGGAAACGCTCGCGCACGCAGTGAGAAAGGTCAAGACCGTAAAGGGCAGATTTTCGGTTTTACCGTGCGAAAAAGGCACGATAATCATAGATTACGCACACACGCCGGACGGGCTTAAAAATCTTCTTTCGACCGCGCGGACGATAACTAAATCACGGCTTATTACGCTGTTCGGTTGCGGCGGTGAAAGAGACAAATCGAAGCGTGCGCTTATGGGCAAAGTCGCGTCGAGATACAGCGACTATATCGTCATCACGAGCGACAATCCCCGAAGCGAAGACCCTGCCGAAATAATAAAAGAAATAGAATGGGGAGTAAACGTGAAAGATTTCAAGTGCATACAGGACCGCACGGAAGCGGTGCGTTTTGCTCTTGCCGAAATGGAAGAAGGGGACACGCTCGTGCTTGCAGGCAAAGGCAACGAAAACTATCTCGAAATCAAAGGCAAAAAGATACCATACAGCGATTTTGACGTCGTGGCAAGATACGGACAACTGAGATGAGCGCGCTTAACAAACTTCTGACGTATTTTATATGCTCGACGGTTTTCGCGTGCCTGATTGCGCCGCTCGTGATAAAACTTATGAGCAAACTAAAAGCAAAGCAAACAGTTCTTGGCTACGTAAAGCAACACGCAAGCAAGAGCGGAACGCCGACTATGGGCGGATTTATATTTTTGCTTCCCGCACTCGTTTTTTCGCTTGTCGAATGGCAAAGGTTGTCAATCGTTTCCGCCGTTGCGACACTTGGATTTTGTATTCTCGGATTTCTCGACGATTTCATAAAAATCCGATATGCGCGCAATCTCGGGTTGAAACCCTATCAAAAGATAATCGGTCAGGTGGGAATGGGGCTTATCGTCGGCTATTTCGTCTATGCGTCAAAAGACGTCGGCAGCGCGATAAATCTTCCGTTCACTGCGTACGTTCTCGATATGAAATGGGGCATAATACCCTTCGTTGCACTCGTGTATATCGCAACGACGAATTCCGTTAATCTCACCGACGGTCTTGACGGACTTGCGGGATATACGGCCGTTGCGTATTTTCTGTGGTTCGGGGTTCTCATATATTCTATATATGAAGACGCGCTTGTCGCAAACGACGTCGAATACGCAAAAGAGATTTTGTCGCTCGGTGTATTTTGCGTGTCCATGCTCGGCGGACTTTTGGGGTATCTCGTGTTCAACGGTTTTCCCGCAAAGATAATGATGGGTGACACTGGTTCTCTCGCGCTCGGCGCGGCGTGCGCGAGCGTTGCGGTTTTTTCAAAAAATCCGCTTTTGATTGTCACGTCGGGCATAATGTACGTGTTTTCCAGCATATCAGTTATATTGCAGGTGATTTCCTTCAAACTCACGAAAAAGCGAATCTTCCTTATGGCGCCCTTTCATCATCATCTCGAGATGAAAGGTTTGCACGAGAGCAAGATTGTGACGATATATTTCGTCGTGAGCATGATAGGCGGCGCGCTGACTTTGATATTCGGAAGGACGATATGAGACTGATAGGCAAAAACGTGGTGATTTACGGCGCAGGTGCGAGCGGAATTTCCGCATACGGACTTGCAAGAGATAAAGGAGCGAAAGCAATCGTTTACGACGACGATGAAAACGCAAAGGGAGCGACGCATTCAAAGAGCGTTTTCGACGGCGCGGATTTGGTGGTGTTAAGTCCGGGAGTGGACGGCGGAAAGGATTTTCTTCTTGACGCGCGACTTGAAAACGTGCAGGTGATAAGCGAACTCGCGCTCGCGAGCGCATATTGCGACGCAGAGCAAATAGCGGTCACGGGGACGAACGGCAAGACAACGACGACTCTTCTTATAAATGCCGTTCTGACTCGCGCAGGTCTACACGCGCACGCATTAGGCAACATCGGCACTCCGTTTTCGTCCATTGCCGACAAACTTGACGCAACCGAAATCGCCGTTATCGAAGCGAGCAGTTTTCAACTTGAAAACAGTGCGGGATTTTCACCCGATATAGCAGTCGTTCTCAACGTAGAACCCGACCACCTTTCTCGGCATAAAACGATGCTAAACTATCAGAACGCAAAGGCGAATATATTCCGCTATCAGAGCGAAAGCGACAAACTTATATACAATGCGGACGACGAACGAGTGTGCGAAATGGTGCAAGAAGCGATTTCCGAAAAAATTCCGTTCAGCACAAAGAAAGTCGTACCGAACGGAGCGTATATTTCGTCGGGGTTTGCGTGCTACAAAGGGCAGCCGATAGTCGCGCTCGAAGACGTGGATTTTGCAGGCGACGAACTTCAAAACGTGCTTGCAACGGTCGCCGTGTGTATGGAAAAGGGCATATCTGCGTTTTGCACGGCATCGGCAATAACCGATTTTGCAAAACCGAAGTACAGACGCACTTTGTCCGCGATAGTGAACGGCGTGAAAATTTACAACGACTCGAAAGCCACCAACGTTTCTGCATGCACGAGCGCGCTCGGGTGCGTGGGCGAGTGCGCGTTGATACTCGGCGGTCAACTGGGAAGCGAAGACTTCGACCCGTTCTTTGAAAATCTGCCGAGAAGCGTAAAATATATAGCGACCGTCGGAGAAAATGCGGACGAGATTTTACATAGCGCGAGAAAGGTCGGGTATAAAAACATAGACCGTTACGGCGACTTGCAATCGGCGCTCGACGGCGCATACGACGAAGCGGTGAAAAGGGGAGCGGATACCGTTTTGTTTTCACCGGCAAGCAAGAGTTTCGACGAATACGAAAGTTACGCGGAGCGCGGAAAAAAGTTTGACGAATGCGTCGTAAAACTGAGACTTTCAAAATGACGAACGATTTCGGCAATCATATCGCGGGTGTACGAGCAAATCGCGCGCGTGACGAGCGCATAGGAGCGAGCGTGTGGGAGCGCAAAAGTGAGCGCAAATACGCAAGCGCGTTTGCGAGCGCGGACGCGCGTGTGCATTCAAGCGCGTATGCACATGCATTGAACGGCGAAAAACGCAGAAAGCACGTCGGCGGAAACGGATATCGGGGAGAGAGTATTCTCGGATACGGCAAAGCGGATAAAGTGCTGCTTGCGGTCGCGTTGATTTTGAGCGTGCTAGGCATAGTTTTCATATATTCCGCTTCGAGTTATTCCGCACTCAAACAATCGGGGGACGCGTTTCATTACGTCAAAACGCAATCCGTTGCGTTGGTGCTCGGTGTTTTTGTGGTATTTGCGTTGTCGATGGTGGATATGAACGCGGTGAAGAAACTCACGCCGATATTGTACGTTGCCGGGTTGGTGCTTCTTGCGCTAGTATTCGTTCCCGTCATCGGCGTTGAGAGTTACGGCGCGAAAAGGTGGCTCAATCTCGGCTTTTTCACTATACAACCGAGCGAGTACGCAAAGTTTTTCACCGTGCTTGCGATAGCGGCGTTTGCATCGAAAAAGGATATGCGCAAGTTTTCAAACGTTCTTATCGCGTTGGTTATAGGCGGCGCAACCTGCGTGTTGCTTATTCTCGAGCCGAACATGTCCATAACCGTGTGTATGGCAGGCGTCGTGTTCATAATGCTGTTTGCGTGCGGAACGAAAACGTCGCATCTTATATTGCTCGTCGTCCCCGCAATCGCCGGCGCAGTGGTGTTGGTGCTTATCGAGCCGTACAGAATGCAACGTTTGCTCGCTTTTCTCGATCCGTGGAAATCTCCGCTCGAAGAAGGTTATCAACTCATTCAGTCGTATTATGCGTTGGGAAGCGGCGGATTGTTCGGAGTCGGTCTTTTCAAGTCGCGACAAAAGTATCTGTTTTTGCCGTTTGCCGAAAGTGATTTCATTCTTTCGGTTGTGGGCGAAGAAACGGGACTATTCGGTGTCGCGCTTATTATGACGCTTTTTGCGGTGTTCGTCTGGCGCGGAATCAGAATAGCGAAAAACGCTCGAGACAGATTTTCCTGTTACGCCGCACTCGGCATAACCGCAGTCACCGGCGTTCAGGCACTCGTAAACGTGGCGGTCGTGTGCGGCGCGATTCCGCCAACGGGGTTGCCGTTGCCGTTTATGAGTGCGGGCGGAAGTTCTCTCGTGGCATATCTCGGTGCGGTTGGCGTGCTTACGAGCATATCCAAAAACTCCGTGCCGTATTTAAGGGTGGATTCTTTGAAATGAAAAACAACGAAACTTATCTTGAAATAATCGGTGGAAGTTCTCTTCACGGAAGAGTGTGTATGCACGGTGCGAAAAACGCCGTGCTTCCGCTTATTGCGGCGGGCATACTGACGAAAGAAACCGTGACAATAAAAGATTGCCCGTACATATCAGACGTTGACGTGATGATTGCGCTCATAAAATCTCTCGGCGCAGACGTGACCCGTGACGGCAGAAACGTGAGCGTACACTCTCGCGCAACTCATGCAAGAGTGAAAGACGCACTGTGCAAAGATATGCGCTCGTCGATGTTTATGCTCGGTGCGCTCGTTGCCACTCTCAAGGAAGTCGAACTCGATTATCCGGGCGGTTGCAGAATAGGTGCAAGACCGCTTGACATACATCTTGACGGATTGCGCCGAATGGGCGCAACGATAGAATACACCGACACGGGAGTGAAGTGTGCGGCAAATGAATTGCACGGCGCGAATATCGTGATGAAATATCCGAGCGTCGGCGCAACCGAAAATCTGCTTATGTGCGCAACGCTTGCAAAAGGGGAGACTACGCTCGTGAACTGCGCAAGAGAACCCGAGATCGTATCTCTCGCGAGTTGTTTGCGCACAATGGGCGCGCGAATTACGGGGGACGGAACGTCGGTTATGCGCGTATCGGGCGTGGACGAATTGGGCGGCTGCGAGTTTACGCCGATAGGGGATAGAATAGTTGCCGCAACGCTCGTATGTGCGGCGAATATATGCGGCGGAGAAGTCGAAATCGACGGCGTTGGCAAAAATATGCTCGGCGCGGTATGCAACGCGGTGGAAAACAGATATTGCAAAATATCGGGAGACGGAAACTCGATGCGCATATTGTCTTTCGGAAAACCGAAAGCGGTGAACGTGACGACCGCGCCATATCCGCTTTTTCCGACCGACGTGCAACCGCAGATTTTTGCCTGTTCGCTTTTTTCTGACGGTGTGAGTACGATAAAAGAAACGGTGTTTGAAAACCGCTTTGCACACGCAAAAGAATTTATCAAACTCGGCGCGGATTGCAAGGTTGAAGGCAACGTTGCGTACGTGCACGGCGCACGCTCGAAAACCAAGGCGATAAAACTTTCCGCTTGCGATATGACGGCAAGCGATTTGCGCGGCGGGGCGGGGCTTATTCTTGCCGCGCTCGGAATAAACGGAAAAAGCAGGGTGTACGGCACGGAGTTTATAGACCGCGGATACGAGAGCGTCGAAGATATGTTTTGCTCGCTCGGCGGCAACGTCATACGCAAAACGGTGCGATAATGTGCCTTTTTTCGACGTTAAAATCCGCTTTGTTACAAAAAATCGTAGTTTTTGCAAATTTTTCGCTGAAAAAGCATTGACAGCCTTTTATTTTTCTTTATAATAATATTATAAATAATACGCGCGAGTGCGCGTTTTTGTCGGAGAGAAAGAAATGGGGTCGCTGTTCACCAAGGACATTGCCGTGCTTGACGTAAACTCTCGTCTCGTGACCGCTATCGTGGGAGCGAAAAGGGCGCAGAGCGTTTTCGGCATTAAGGCAATGGCGGAAAAGCAACATCAAGGGTATGAAAACGGAGAATGGTTTGACGCAAAAGAAACCGTCGAACTTGCAAAATCCGTGCTTATAGAGTCAATGAAGGAATCGGATTCCCGCACGAAGAAACTGTTTATCGGAGTGCCTGCGGAGTTCGTTGCGGTCGTCACGAAAGAAGTGAGTATCCGCCTTGACAGAAGACGCAGAGTCATCGACGACGATATTGCGTATCTTCTCAAAAAGGGCGACGATTTCGATTCAAACAAATATCTGACCATCAACACGAGCGCGATATATTATTCGCTTGACGACGAAGACAAAATCTACAACGACGTGCGCGATATGGAAGCGCAGAAAGTCGACGCTTGTGTGTCGTATATGCTTTGTGAAAAGTCTTTCGTCGATATGTTCGACGCAGTCGCAAGTTCGCTAGGATTCACCGACGTGAAGTATGTTGCGACTTGCTGGGCAGAGTGCATGGCTCTTCTTGAAAAAGAACAACGCGACAACGTTTATATGCTCATCGACGCAGGCTATCTCTCGTCTTCGGTTTGCATAGCGAAAGGCGAAGGCATTTTGGATATGAAATCCTTCTCCATGGGCGGCGCGCATATCTGTGCGGACATTTTCGAAGCGCTCGAAGTGCCGTTCGATATGGCGGAAGAAGCAAAACGTCTTGTGGATCTCAATCTCAATTACAGCGACGAAGCAGTGCTCGTCAGCGACGGTGAAAACGTTGTACATGCATTAGACGCATGCGAAATCGCAAAGAGCAGACTTGACGTGTTCGTTGAGGTGCTTGCGGGCATTTTCAAAGACATCGAAGACGACGCTCCGTCGTATATGCCCGTCTACATCACGGGCGAAGGCATCGCGACTATGCGCGGCGCAACCAAATATCTGAGCGAACAACTCGGCAAAAACATTGAAATCATCACTCCGAAACTCCCGGGATTTGCAAAACCCGAAGACTGCTCCAAAGCGTCTTTGCTGGTTATGGCGGACAATCTCTCGAGATTCGATTTCGGAGCGTTTATAAAAAAGCTATTCAACGGAGGTAAAAAATGATAGATTTTGAAAAATTCGGTTGGACTCCGAGTGACGAGTCTCAAAACGAAGTCGACGAACAGGTGCAGGAAGAAGAAACCGTAGCGGAAGAAGAAGTCCCCGCGGTTGAAGAAGAGCACGAAGAATATCAACCTGTTTCCCAAAAGAAACCGGGCAAGGCAAACATCGTCGTCGTAGGCGTGGGCGGTGGCGGAAACAACGCCGTCAACAACATGATTCGCGCAGGCGTCAAGAGTGCAAGTTTTGTCGTCATGAACACGGATATGCAAGCGCTCAATATGTCTCTCGTCGCACCGCATTGCAAGATTCAACTCGGTGCAAACATGACCGGCGGTCTCGGCGCAGGTTCAGACCCCGAAGTCGGCAGAAAGGCAGCCGAAGAATCTCGCGAACGCATCAAAGCGGCTCTCAAAGACATCGACCTTCTTTTCATCACCGCAGGTATGGGTGGCGGAACGGGTACGGGTGCTGCTCCGGTCATTGCGGAAATCGCAAAATCTATGGGCATTCTCACCGTTGCAGTCGTAACGAAACCGTTCAACTTCGAAGGCGCACAACGCATGAAGAACGCGGAAGAAGGCATCAAGAATCTCAAAAACTTCGTTGATACGCTTCTCGTTATCCCCAACCAGAAACTCATCGAAGTTCTTGACAAGAACATTTCCTTCAAGCGCGCGTTTGAAATTGCTGACGACGTTCTCCGTCAGGGTGTACAAGGCGTGAGCGACGTCATCGCAAACCCCGAACTTATCAACCTTGACTTTGCGGACGTTCGCACCATTCTTTCCAACAAAGGTCTCGCTCACATGGGTATCGGCTACGGCAAAGGCGAAAAGAGAGTTATCGAAGCAGTGCGTGGCGCAGTGTTCAGTCCGCTTCTCGAAACAGACATCGAAGGCGCAACCGGCATAATCGTCAACATCACAGGCGGTGAAGATATGCTTCTCGGCGAAGTCACCGAAGCGTGCGACATCGTCAAACAAGTCGTCGATCCGAGCGCAAACATCATTCTCGGCACGGCGTTCGTACCCGACAAGAAGGACATCGAAATCACCATCATCGCAACCGGATTTGTGGACAGAAACGAAGTTCCTGCAAGAAGCAGCGCTCCGCAACCGGCACGCTCCTTGTCTTCCACGTTTGCGCAAGCGGCACAAGATCAAGCGGCTGCAAGTGTTGAAGAAGTCGAAGAACCCGCCGAAGCACCCGTTTACAAAGAAGACATCTTTGCAAATCGTCCCATTTTCAATCAAATGAGACAAGCACCGGTCGAATCTGCTCAACCCGTTGTGCAACCCGCACCGGTTCAGCCTGTTCAACCCGTTCAACCGATTGCTCAACCCGTGCAACAAGAATGTGTTCAATCTTCCAGAGTTGAAGTGCCGTCAAGACAAGTTCCCGCTTTTTTGAGAAGACTCAAAAAGGATAGAGACTGATTGAAAAATTGAAGTTTTCAGTTATCTAAACGGTTAAAATTCTTTTTAATCGTTTAAGTGAGAACGAAATAACGACAATATAAGATTCAAAAATCCCCGCAATTTCGCGGGGATTTTTTTACGTTTAGAGCGACAAAAAAAGAAAATTTTTTCGAGTGTGCGGTGTTATCATTTCCGTAAAAGGGCATGATATGAGTGTATACGTGGAACTTGTCATTTTCAACAATCTTGCAATAGATTTTTTGTTGATAGTTGCGACTCAGATTTTGAGACGACGGAAAGTCTGTAAAATCCGCACGCTAGTTGCAGTGATTATAGGTGCGGCTATCGCCACGTTTTATCCGATTGCTTCGCAAGGAATACAAATTGCGATAAAGGTTTGTCTTGCTCCGATTATGACGGCGATTTTCGATACTTACTCGCTATCAAAGAAAAAATGCACAAATTTACGAAAGAAAATAAACGAAGTGAAGTGTGAAAACGATGTGGACAACTCGTTTTCGGCAAAAGGGCGTAGTGCAAATTTAAACTTGAAGATACTCGGTGTTAAGGAATACGTCAAATCTCTTGTCATATTCGTGATTGCGACTTACGCCGTCGGCGGAATTACGTTCGGACTGTCATATTTGTGCGGAGTTGACGTGAAATCTTATGCGGCGTTCGGACTTGTTGCGTGCGCAATCGCAATAACGCTTATATGCGCGCGCGTATTGCGCAAAAAACGCTCGTCAGACGCTTCCACGCTCACGATTGCAAATATAAGCGTAGACGGGCGCAAAATCGCTTTTACGGGCTTGTGCGACAGCGGCAACACGCTTGTTGACGGTGTGAGCGGTCTTCCCGTGGTCATATTGTCGGCAAAAGCGGAAAAAGAACTTGGCAAAACAGACATAGAAGGCTTTTTGCACGTCACGACCGTGAGCGGCGAGTGCGATATGCCGATAACTCTTTTAAGCAACTTCGAAGTTGACGGAAAGAAGATGTCGTGCATGGGCGCGCTGTCGAGAAAAGAGTTTGAAAATTGCGACTTAATTTTGCAAAATTCGATGTTCTAAACCGATGTTTTGACAAAATCCGACCGCCATTCATCAAAAATTTACGGTCGATACATAAAAAGGAAAATTTTGGAGATTATATATGAAAGGAAAATTGAGAGAACTGTTTGAGCGTTTGCTCGTGTTGCTCGGAATCAAATCTCAGAGCGAAGTCGACTACATATCCCAGACGGGAAGTCTGCCGTCACCTTTCACGCCCGAAGAAGAAACCGCAACGGTTAAGAAGTTTCTTGCAGGCGACGAAGAAGCGCGGCTTCAACTCATCGAGCACAATTTACGGCTTGTCGTGTACATAGCAAAGCGTTTCGACAACACCGGTGTAGATATGGACGATTTGGTGTCAATCGGCACGATAGGACTTATCAAGGCGGTCGGAAGTTACAACCCGGACAAGAACATAAAGCTTGCCACGTTCGCTTCTCGTTGCATTGAAAACGAAATACTCATGCATTTGAGGAAAACGGGCAAAACCCGCTCGGAAGTGTCTCTTGACGAGCCGCTCAACGTGGATTTTGAAGGGAATACGCTTCTTCTAAGCGACGTTTTGGGAACAGACCCCGATGCCGTGTACGACAAAGTTGAAGCGTCGGACGAGAGAAAAATTCTCAAAGATACGTTTGACAAACTCCCGGAAAGAGAAAGACAGATTCTCGAACTGCGTTTCGGGCTTTACGGCAAGGAAGAGATGACGCAAAAAGAAATTGCCGACATGATGGGAATATCGCAATCTTATATTTCGAGACTTGAAAAGAAGATCGTCGAAAACCTGAAACGAGATATGCTCAAATTCGGATGAAAACCTGTAAATCTCTTTTATATCAAATGATATAAAATGTAAAATCGAAAACTCAATATTTATAAATAAATATTGCCTGTACATACTCTCGCAATTTTCGCGAAAAGGAGAAGTTGTATGGGCAAAGTTGAAATATGCGGTCTCGACACCGCAACGCTACCGAAGATAAACTCGAAAGAGTGCGATGAACTCATATTGAAAATCAAAGACGGAGACGAAAGCGCAAAGGATTTGTTTCTTAGAGCCAACATGCGTCTCGTTCTGTCGTGTGTAGGAAGATTTTCAAAATCGCAAGAGAGTGCCGACGATTTGTTTCAGGTCGGAATGGTTGGGCTTTTGAAGTCACTTCAAAATTTCGACGTAAATCTCGGCGTCAGGTTTTCGACGTACGCCGTGCCGATGATAATCGGAGAGATGAGACGTGCAATCCGAGACAGAACGACGATAAAAGTGTCAAGAAGCATGCGTGATGTTGCTTATCGCGCGTTGAAAGCAAGAGAAGAACTCTCAAAACTTAACGCAAACGACCCGAGTATGATTGAGATTGCAAGCGAAATAGACGTTCCGCTCGGCGAAGTGGCGTGCGCGCTCGATGCGGTGAGCGAACCCGTTTCTTTTTACGAGCCTGTTTTCAGCGACGGAGAAGAGAGTGTAGAACTTATAGACCAACTTGCAGACAAAAAGGAGAATTCCGAAAACTGGACGGAGAAAATCGCGTTGTACGAAGCGTTGAAACACGTTCCCGAAAGAGAACTTCAAGTAGTGAAACTCAGATATTTCGACGGCAAAACGCAGGTGGAAATAAGCAAAATCGTCGGAATATCGCAAGCGCAAGTTTCTCGCCTTGAAAAATCCGCTCTCGAAAAAATCAGAGAGTGCATGGTGTAAACCGAAGACCAAAAATATATTATTGTATCATTTGATATAAAATAATCACCTTGCATAGCAAGGTGTTATACATATTTTTTTAAACGTAGTGCGCCAAACGGTGCATTTTTTTCGTATCATTGCCCGGGTGAATACGGCTCGTCGTTTTGCGATTCTTCGGCTTTTAGGGAGAACACGCCGCCCGAAACTATCTCTACGAGTATTGCGTCTTGTCCGATTTTTATGATTCTGTTCCAGGGGATATATATACTGTCGGAACTCGTCAGGCTTTTCAAGAAACTCTTCTTTCCCGGCACGACGATACCGCCTATCGTTCCGCAACCGTTGAAAATCAAATCGCATGCATTGCCGAGTTCCTTTCCGTCAGCGACGTTGACGACGGTTTTTTTTGACAATTCGATGAAAGAATACTGTCTTGCGTTCATAATACGACTATATTCACAACTTTGCAAAATATGCGCATAAGTTTTCCCGGATTGTGCTTCAAGTGGCGTTTTGCACACTAAATATTGTATTTTTTTCAAATAAAACGTTTACAAAACGTGCAATATATTGTATAATACTGCCATAAATTGTCGAGGTACAGGGGTATGAAATGCATATATTGCGGTAGTATGGACAGTAAGGTTGTGGATTCGAGACAGAACGAAGACGGCACGTCAATTCGTCGTCGCAGAGAATGCGTCGTTTGCGGAAAGCGTTTCACGACTTACGAAACCGTTGAAAGCACGCCGATTATGGTCGTCAAAAAGGACGGATCCCGTCAGGCGTTTGATCTTAACAAAATCAAAATCGGCATAATGAAAGCGTGCGAGAAACGTCCTATTTCCATGTCGTCTATCGACAGACTTGTCGGAGACATTCAGCGCAAGGTGCTCAATTCGCTCGATCAGGAGATTTCCTCAACCGCGCTCGGCGATATGGTTATGGAAGGTCTCAAAAACATCGACGAAGTGGCGTACGTCAGATACGCGTCGGTGCACCGTCAGTTCAAAGACATCAACACTTTGCTTGACGAAATCGAAAGTCTCGTCAAACTCAAAGAAGGGATGACAAAAAAGGAAGACAAATAAGTTTTATTTCTTCATCGCAAAAGACGAAACGGCGATATACGAAAGATAAATTTGAAAATACAAAAGTCGTTCGAGCGTATAAACGACGAAGCGTAAATGCACTAAAGACAGATTTAAACACAAAAGATAACAATTTGAAACACAAAAGACGAAACGACCGAATTTTCGGTCGTTTTTCTTATGCGTCAATGGCACTTTTCGCTGAAAATTAAATATAATATCCAAATTGTAAAATCGGTTGACAAACGTTCTTCAAAATACCATAATCAAGGAGCATTAAATCAAGGAGGTACAAGTCATGGAATATCACCCAAGTGAGAACGACAACGTCGGGCGAAGTTGCAAATCGGCTTGTGCCGCTTTTTGACTTTTCTCGATTTTTCGTTCGTCTTTGACTTAAATTCGTCATGGAAAACAAAATCAAATCTTTGCTTCTATCTCGCGATTACGCCGAGATAGTTCGTATTGCGTCCGATATGGACGTAAACGAAGCGGCTACGCTTTTTTCGCAATTCGACGAAGAAGAACTCGTGCAGGTTCTTTCTCTTTTCGACGATGAAAAGTTGGGCGAATTTTTGCCCGAATTTGACAAGGACACGCAAAATCTCGTCGTAACAAGGCTCAATCAAAAGAAATTGCAGTCCGTCATGGACGAAATCTCGGTTGACGACACGATAGGCATCATCGACAATTTGCCCGCGCCCGTGGCGAGCAAGGTCGTGGAAGTGGATGAAATCAAAAATCTGCTCGAAAAGAAACGCTATAAGAGCCTTAAAGAACTTCTTTCAAACATCAACGCAATAGACATTGCGGCGGTTTTTGAAGAACTAGACGAGCAGGAGCGCGTGCTTACCTTCAGACTATTGTCAAAAGACGCGGCAGCAGAAGTTTTCGTTGAACTCGCAAGCGACGTTCAGCAGGAACTTATACGCAATCTGTCTGATAAAGAATTGAAATCCGTCATCGACGAGATTTTCATAGACGATGCAGTCGACCTTATCGAAGAGATGCCGGCTTCCGTTGTGAAAAGACTCCTTGCGCAAAGCGATGCCGAGACGAGAAACTACATCAACGAACTTCTCAAATATCCGCAAAACAGCACCGGAAGCATAATGACGGTGGAACTCGTTTCGCTGTCTAAAACGATGACCGTCAAACAAGCCTTCGAGCGCATACGCGCGTGCGCAATCGATAAAGAAACGGTGTACACTTGCTACGTCACCGACGAAACCAAGCACCTTATCGGCGTTACGACGGTGAGAGAATTGCTCCTTGCCGACGCAAATGCGCAAATCGGGGATATAATGCACGAAAACGTCATTTACGCTCACACGCTTGACGACAGAGAAGACACCGCACGCAGACTTCGCGAATACGGTTTCCTTGCGTTGCCCGTCGTTGACGACGAAATGAGACTTGTTGGCATAGTCACCATTGACGACGCAATCGACGTCATGGTTGACGAAACGACGGAAGACATCTCCAAAATCGCCGCAACGCGCCCGTCCGACAAGCCATATCTCAAAACGAGCGTATGGACGATTTTCAAAAACCGCATACCGTGGCTTTTGATTCTTATGGTCAGCGCAACGTTTACGGGGCTTATCATCAACAAATTCGAAGCAAGACTCAACGCAATCAGCACCGTGCTTATAGCGTGTGTGCCTATGCTTATGGATACGGGCGGAAACGCAGGTTCGCAAGCGTCGGTCACGGTAATCCGCGCTCTGGCGCTCAACGAAGTGAAGACCAAAGACATTTTCAAAGTGCTTTGGAAGGAGATGCGAGCCGCGATTCTTCTTGCGTTTTGTCTTGCGATTGCGTGTTTTGCCAAGTTGCAACTCATCGACAACTTGCTTTTCGGATACGCAGACTACACGCTCGTGCGTTGCGCTGTCGTGTCAATGAGCATGTTTATCACCGTCGTGATTGCAAAACTCATAGGTTGTTCGCTGCCTATTATCGCAAAAGCGGTGAAACTCGATCCTGCAGTTGTGGCGTCTCCGTTCATCACGACTATAGTAGACGCGCTCTCGCTTATGATATTCTGCTTGCTTTCGGTGTCAATACTTGCATAAAGCGATTATGGCAAAATAAAGATGCGAAAACCGCAATAAAAAAAAGATATTTTAAAAGAAACGAAAAATCCGCACTTATGCGGATTTTTCTTTCGCAATGCGACGATATAGTCAAACGCTGCCTTATATCAGTCGTTTTAACATTTTGCGTTCTATTGTTTTTTATCCTAGCAGGTCTTCTTTGTTTACCGATTGCTTGATTTTTTCCAAGGCTTTTTTCTCTATTCTCGAAACGTATGAGCGAGATATATCGAATTTTTTTGCCACTTCGCGCTGGGTGAGCGCAGGGTAGCCGCCCAATCCGTAGCGATAGCGCACTATTTCAAATTCTCTGTCCGTAAGAATCGAACGCGTTATATTGAGCAATTTTTCCATCATTATGTTGTTTTCAACGTCTTCGATGACCGAGTGGTCGTCGCAGAGCATATCCATTATCACAAGTTCGTTTCCGTCCTTATCCACGCCGATAGGCTCGTTGAGTGAGACGTTGGAGCGGTGTTTTTTGCTCGTTCGCATAGTCATGAGTATTTCGTTTTCTATGCACCGCGAAGCGTAAGTTGCAAGGGCAGTGCCTTTTTCATGATTGAAACTCTCAATGGCTTTTATAAGTCCGATAGAGCCTATCGAAATCAACTCGTCGTTGTCTCCGTAGTTCGAGTATTTCTTTGCGATATGTGCAACAAGTCGCAGATTGTGTTTTACGAGTATCTCTTTGGCTTCTTCGTCACCGAGTGCGCATTTGTCGAGATATTCCTTTTCTTTTTCTTTCGAGAGCGGTTTCGGGAAGGAACTTTTCTCGGAGACGTAAGACGAGAATATAACGAGATTTTTCAGCAGTGCGAGCAAACTTTCAAGTGCCATACGATTTCTCCACGTTTTATAGTTTATGGCGTACGGCGGCAAAAATTGACAATATTCGACAAGCGCGAAAAAACAATTTTTTATTTATCTGTAATAAGTTGACAGAAATGAGTTTTGGCTTTATAATCGCCTAGGTCGCGGGCGTGCAAATATTCGCGCGAATAATTACACACAAAACGACAACTGTAAAAATAAGAAGACAATAACGTCGGCGTACAGCCGAAAAGTAAGGTAGAATATGAAAAAATACGACATTTGTATTGTTGGAGCAGGGCCTGCGGGCATTTTTACGGCAATTGAACTTTTGCGCAACGGAAGCAAAAAGAAGATGTGCATCATCGAAAAAGGACAACCCGTCGAAAAACGCGTATGTCCCAAGACTTTCGGCGGAGAATGCCGCAACTGCAAGCCGTATTGCCATATCACAACGGGTTTTTCGGGCGCAGGCGCGTTTTCTGACGGCAAATTGTCGCTTTCGTACGAAGTGGGCGGAGAACTTCCGCAACTCATCGGATCTGAACTTGCTCAATCGCTCATCAATTACACGGACGGCATTTATCTCGAATTCGGCGCGGACGAACACATCGAAGGTCTCGGCAACGAAGATAAAGTGAAGGATATCCGCCGCAAAGCGATTCAGGCAGGTCTAAAACTCGTCGATTGCCCCATTCGCCATCTCGGCACCGAAAAGGCGCATGATTTGTACCTTGCAATCGAGAATTATTTGAGAAACAACGGAGTCGATCTTATCTTTGGCAGACAATGCGACAACATCATTCTTGACGGCGACACTTGCAAGGGCGTGTATATCGAAGACAGCAAGGGACAAAATCAGGAAGAGATTTACGCGGACAAAACCATCATCGCAACGGGCAGACGCGGTGCGGACTGGCTTGAAAAAATGTGCGCGGAACACAATATCGCACATGCACCGGGTGTCGTAGACATCGGCGTTCGCGTCGAAGTTCGCAACGAGATTATGGAAGAAGTCAACGATGTGCTTTATGAGTCAAAACTCGTCGGCTATCCCGATCCGTTCAAGAACAAAGTGCGTATTTTCTGCCAAAACCCCGGCGGTTTCGTGTCGCAGGAAAACTATGACAACGACCTTGCGGTCGTCAACGGACACAGTTACAAGGAAAAGAAGAGCGACAACACGAATCTTGCAATTCTTTGCTCCCATTCGTTCACCGAACCTTTCAAACAGCCCATCGAGTACGCGCAAAAGGTCGGTGAACTCACCAATATGCTCGGCGCAGGCAAAATCATGGTTCAACGTTACGGCGATATTTTGAGCGGTAAGCGTACGTGGCAAAGAGAACTCGGCTTCTCAAACGTCCGTCCCACTCTCAAAGACGCCGTTGCAGGCGATATAACTGCCGCAATGCCGTATAGAGCGATGCTCAACATCATCAACTTCATTCAGGCAGTCGACAAGGTCGTCCCCGGATTTGCAGGTTACGAAACCTTGCTTTACAGCCCCGAACTCAAATTCTACAGCAACAAAATCAAGATGGACGAGCATCTCAACACCTCAATCAAAGGTCTCCATTGCCTCGGCGATAGCAGTGGCTGGACTCGCGGACTTATGATGGCGTCGGTGATGGGCGTATATATGGCTCGCAACATCCTTCAAACGCGCTAAATAGCGATTGACTTTGTCAGTGCCCTGAGCCTGCCAACTCATGTACTACTTGTACATTAGGGTTGTCATTCTCAGGGCACTTTCGCGTCACTCATCTATTTATCGCGTTTTTTATTTTTTAAATAAGAAATCGTCCGAACCTGCCAACTCACGTACTACTTGTACATTAGGGTTGTCATTCTCAGGGCACTTTCGCGTCACTCATCTATTTATCGCGTTTTTACATGAGTTTTCGATATGTGTCATTAATGCGACTTCCCCCTTCGTTATCTGTTTCCCCCATCGCCGTTCCCCCTTACAAGGGAACCCACGGCGACTGCGCAGCAGGGGGCAACACTCAGCACTCGCATAATAAGCACCGTTCACTCATTATGCCACTGCGCTTTGTGTGCCTGCTTCGCAACAACATGGCACAGTCGCTTGTACTTTTCGTCAAGCTCGGCGTTCGATGCGGTCGCCGCCTTGCGGCTCCACGCTTTGTATAAACGCATAATGCCTATAAGTACGCCCTGAATAAACTTTAGTTTCGGGCGCAACCAAAAAAAACTATGTCATTGCGAGCGAGAGCGTGGCAATCTCGCGGAAGCGAAACGATAATTCTTTTTGTGCTCGTGCCGCAATTATTCATTGTTAATTATTCTTTATTAATTATTTTGTGTCAGGGTGGTTTTTTACAAAAATTTACAAGCGAAAAAGTTTTTCTTTGGAACAAGATAAAAGTATGCAGACGAAAGACAAAGAAAGATTTTGCAAAGTGCAAAAAACGATTTTGCGTGCGATAATCGTGATAATGATGTTGTGTGCGTTTTGTGCTTTAATTAACAATATAACAATTCTAAATATCGAGAAAAACGAGAATACAAAGCCGTTAATTCTATCGCAAAATGATGTGAATCGTGATTTTGCGGAGAATTTGAAAATTTGCGCCACCGGCGATAAAGCGTACGTAAAAATAGGCGGAAGACCTATCGGCATAAGCATAGGCGCAGGCGGTCTGATAGTCGTTGAAAAGAGTTCGGTTTCGACAAAATCGGGTGAACTTTCACCGTGTAAAGACGTGGATATACAAAAAGGCGACGTTGTGACCAAAGTAAACGGCGAGAGCGTTGACAGTATATATAAACTTAAAAACATTCTCAAAAACTCTAAAAACGGGAAGTTCGTTTTGGCCGTTGAAAGAAACGACGGTGTAAAAAACTTGCTCGTACAGGGTGTAAAATCAAAGACTGACGGAGAATATAAGTTGGGATTGTTGCTAAAAGAAGACGTTGGCGGTGTGGGAACGTTGACGTTTGTCACCAAGGACGGCAATTTTGCGGCTTTGGGACATCATATTCAGGACGGTGACAGCAATTTGTCATACAGTCTCGACCAAGGCGACATTTTCAATGCGGAAGTTACAGGCGTCATCAAAGGCGAACGAGGCAAGGCGGGCGGTTTGGTTGCAGATGTCAACAGACTCTCGAAAAGCATAGGAGAAATTAAGTCAAACACCGATATAGGTTTATACGGCAAATACGATGCGGAATATGACGGAGATTTGTACAGAATTGCGCTGAAAGGCGAAGCAAATGTCGGACAAGCACAGGTTTTGACCACAATAGACGGTACAACACCGAAATTTTATGATATTGACATTGTGAAAGTCGTATCTCAAAGCGAGGCAAGCGAAAAAGGAATGGTTATCAGCGTCAGAGACAAAGAACTTCTAGAAAAGACGGGCGGTATCGTTCAGGGAATGAGCGGAAGTCCTATCGTGCAGAACGGTGTTCTTATCGGTGCGGTAACTCACGTGTTCGTGCAAGATCCGACAAGGGGATATGCGGTGCATTCGCGCTTTATGTACGATTATGCAAACTCTCTTTCGACGCAAAGCGGATTTGTGATTGACGACGTAAACGATGTTGCGGCTTGACGCTACAACCGTATTGCGTTTCGATGCAATGCGTATATATAAGGCGGTGCGTTTGCACCGCCGATTTGTTGGTTTTGCAAAATATACATATGCGTAAAATTCTGACATTGTAATAATAATTCTAAAAAAACGATATTCTAACCGCCTATTTTATCCGTTCAAGTGCGGTTAAGACAAATTGTTTGTTTGTCGGTTTACCTTTGTTTTCGTCAAGGGTTTCTCCGAATTCCCGATATAGTGTGTCAACGTCTCCTCGAAGCCAAGCGGCGGATATTGCGTTTTGAATGTCCTTTTCGACGCTTGCCGAATCCACTCCGAAGTCGTTTGCAAGCCATGCATAACCGGCGTATTTCAGCGGCAATACGTCTTTACCGTCAAACGCGTATCCTATTAGTTTTGCGAGTAGTCTGTATCCTTTAAGGTTTGGTTGAAATCCGAGACCGAGAAGGTATTTTTTGATTTTCGTTTCCATTTCTTTCACGGCTTTCATTATATACGACGCCACTTGCGACAAATTGACGGAAAGGGCGGTTTGATTTGTATTTTTGCTTGATTTTGTCATATATGTCGTTTGATCGGCGTATGTTTTCGTATGGCGAGTTCTATGCGTACGCAATCTGTCATATCTTGGCTAAGAACGTATTTTTCAAAAAACAAAAAGGTGATTATTTGTACGCTCGTGGCATTTATCGTTGGTGTTATTGCGGGTGTAGTCGCCTGCGTTCGTTCTGTCGACGGCGATTTTGAAAGAGTTGCGAGAGCGGATACGGAATTCGGCGCGTTCAAGGTGTTTTTTATCACTCTTACGGCACTTTTTGGCGGATATTTCGTGGTGTTGATAGCAGGCACGAACAACAAGACCGTATTTTTGATATTTTTGCCGTTTTTAACGCTTGGCTTTGTGTGCGGAGAATATTCTTGCGCATTGATTGCAAGATACGAAACACTCGGACTTATCAATCTTCTTGTGATATATCTTCCTTTTTTCTTGATTACGCTTGTTTGCTTAATCGTTTGTTCGGTGTCGTCGCTTATGCCCGATTGCTCGTGCGGTGGCGGAATAAAACCGTCGTTTTTGACCGCGCTTAAAATATTTGCCATAAACGTAGCGATTTCTTTTGTTTTGTTTGTGATAATCGGTTCGATTTTCGGGGTCATAATAGTCTCCGTTTACTGAAAAAATCGAGTTTTTTCTCGGAATTTCATTGCAAAACGCGCTTGGCGTATATTTTTCGTTTATAAATGCACGCTAAAGAAAAACGGAGTGAATATGAAAACAAAATTCAAATTTCAAATTCAGAATATTGCAATATGTGCGCTTGTGCTGATATGTGCTTTTGCGTTCGTATTTGCGTGCGTGCAGAACGACTGGCAAGTATGTGATGCGGCAACCGATTTCAAGTCGGTGGGCAAGTCGGCATATATGGTGGACTATGCAACCGGTACGGTTTTGTATTCGAGAAACGAAAACGAAAGGCTTCCGATTGCGAGTATGGTGAAAATTATGACTTCGCTTTTGACTTTCGAGAGCGTCGACAGTGGCAAAATCAGCCTTGACGACGACGTAGTCGTGAGTGAAAGGGCTGCAAGTATGGGTGGTTCGCAAGTGTTTTTGGACGCAAACACCACGCACAAAGTCGGTGATTTGCTGAAAACCGTCATCGTTGCTTCTGCAAACGACTCTTGTGTTGCGCTTGCCGAACATATTTCGGGAAGCGTTGAAGCGTTCGTTGCAAGAATGAACGAAAGGGCAGTCGAACTCGGCATGGAAAACACCGTTTTCAAAAACTGCACGGGGCTTCCTGCGGCGGAAAGTTTTTCGAGTGCGAAAGACGTGTCGATTATGTTTTCTCAACTCGTCAAACATCCCAAATATTTCGATTATTCGAAAGTCTGGCTCGAAGACTACAAGCATCCCGACGGCAGAGCGACTACGATAACCAACACCAACAAACTGGTCAAGTTTTATCAGGGCTGCGACGGCGGAAAGACGGGTTTTACGAGCGAAGCGAAATTCTGCCTTTGCGCAACGGCAAAACGAAACGATATGCGCGTGATTTCGGTCATAATCGGCGCGGACAGTTCTAAGGTGCGTAACGCCGCAATCAGTGCGTCGTTCGATTACGCTTTTGCAAACTTCTCAAACAAAGTTATGCTAAAAGGCGGTGAAAAACTCGATTTCGAAGCGAACGTAACGGGCGGAAAACAATCTAGCGTAAGCATTGCCGCAGAAAGAGATTTGACGAAATTCGTCGGGCTTGACGACAAGTCGAAATACGACGTGAGATATGAAATATCCGATGCCAAAGCACCGCTCAAAGCAGGCGACAAAGTCGGTGTCGCAAGACTTCTCAAAGACGGAGTCGAAATCGACAGCGTAAACGTCGTATCTCTTGAAGACGTGCAATCGAGAAACCTTTTCGACGCAATACTCGACATTGCGAGAAATTGGTCAACGATGAAGTAAGGAATAATTATCGACAAATTGCCCGAAGTTGTACGAAACAACGAAAAACGTTTTGCATAGGGCGTGAAATACTAAGAAAAGTCGGCAGAATTGCCGACTTTTCATTTTTATTGACTTTTTTGCGTGCGCGTGTTAATATCTATACGTTTATTAAGGTTATATATGACTGACGAAATTATCGAAAACGAAATAACTGCCGAAACGGAAAACGACAATGCCGCTATCGAAGCCGCAAGTGCGGAGAACTCTGCGCAATCGGACGTTGAGAAAGGAGCGAACGTAGCCGTTGACGGACAGGAAAAATTGAGTGCCGAAGTCGTTGATCCCGAAGCGATCGACGGCGATTTTGTCATTGCAAAACCTGAAATCGTATATCACCTTAGTGATTTTGACGGGCCTATTCCGATGCTTTATCAACTCATAAAAGACGCGAAAATCCGCATCGAAGATATATTTATTTCTGAAGTTACGAGCCAGTATGTCGAAATCATCAAAAACACGCCGAAAGAAGAACTAGATTTCGATTATGCGGGCGAGTTTATCACGATGGCGGCAGAACTCGTGTATCTGAAATCAATTCGCACTCTTCCCAAGGAAGACGAAGAGATTGACGAAGACGATCCAGAATTTGAACGTCAACTTCTTATCAACAAGATAAAAGAGTACGCTTTGATTGCCGAAAAGAGCGACAAATTGCGAGAACTCGAAACAATAAATCGTTTTTATCGCGCGCCCGTGTTTTCGGAAAAGGACTACCGCGTCGCACTTGTCAATTTCTCGCTTCCGAAACTCGTTGACGCTTTTGCGCACGTTCTTGCCAACGCCGCAATACATGCGCAGGAAATTATTCCTAAAAAAGTCGTCAAGGACAGATTTTCCGTTCACGAACAGATGGAAAATATCCGTCTTATGATAGGCGTGCGCAAGCAAATGAAGTTTACCGACTTGTTTGAACCCGATTATGACAAGAGCGACATCGTCACGACGTTCCTTGCCATGCTCGAATTGCTAAAATACGGAAGATTGAGAGCGGAGCAAGACGTGGTTTTCGGTGAAATCACGCTTTATGCGGTCGAAGGTACCGACGAAGCGATAGAATTTGAGGAGGGTGACGATGGAAAATATTGAAAACGTTGTGGAAGCCATTATATTCGCAAGCGGCTCGCCCATACAAAAGAGCGACATTTGCGAAAAAGTGCCTGAACTTACCACGCAAAAACTCAATTCTATCGTGAAATCTTTGCAGAAAAGATACTCGGAAAACTCGGGTATCGTGCTTGCCGAATTCAACGGCAAATTGCAGTTTATGTCCAATCCGAAGTACGGCGAAACCGTTGCGGACGTGCTGACGCCGTTAAGAGAAAAAGAACTCACGAAAAATTTGCTCGAAGTTTTGGCTACCGTTGCGTATAAACAGCCTATAACGCGTGTCGAAATCGACCAGATGCGCGGCAATAAGTCAAGTGCGGAATATGCGCTTACGGGGCTTTTGAAAGCAGGTCTTATCGAAGCGGTCGGAAGAAAGGATACCGTCGGCAGACCTTTGCTTTACGGCACTACGGACGAGTTTTTGAAGAAATTTCAGATATCCGACATCGAAGATTTGCCCGACTACGACGAAGTTCTTGAAAATCTCATGATTCTCAACACGCCGTCTCAGGAAACGCTGTTCCACAACCGTACGATTATGGACGAAGACGAACTCGAGAACGAAACACTCGTGGGACAAGCGGCAGCAGACAAGCAAGAAGACGAAGAAGAGATTCCCGAATTTCTTGAAGGTGAAAACTTTGAAGTTTTTGACTGAAATGTCGTCAAATATAGAAAAAAATCCAAAAATCACTGCGATTGCGGTGATTTTTTTTTATGCGTTTGAATTTGAAAATAAATAAGTTTATGCATTTTGAATCGTTGTGTTTGCGAGACTACACGATTGTTGTTTGTCGCGTAATTTAAATAGAACGGTTTTTTTGCGAAAATAGAGCTGTTTTTTGCTTGTAAATATTACTTTGAAAAATGCACAAATTAGGTATATGGCATACGTGATTGCGTTGATAGGCGTTGAGATGGTTATACTCGCCGTGCTTGCGCCGATAAAAGTCGGTGTTCGGGCGCATTTTTCGCTCGGTGAACGCGGACTGTTCGTTATAATTAGGTTCTTTGGTATAAATGCCGTGAGAATAAGAATTAAAACGGATGAAAATCCGATTGTGACGGTGAACGGAAAGACGCTAAAAACCTTAGATAAAAAACCGAACGCAATGGAAGCGATAAATGCAATGAGAAAGGAAAAAATCGCTTTTGTGACAACGCTGGCGGCTTTATGCGGTGATTTTGATGAAAAAAACAAAGCAATAGCGATTGCGTTGTGCGAAATGTTCGGTATCGAATGTAAATACTTCGCAAATTGCTCTATGGACGGAAAATTCGATTGTGAATTGAAAAGTAAGTTTTCGATAAATCTCGTTCAGGTATTGACGGTGTATATAAAGAGCAAGTGAGAGAAACGTGATGTTGCTGAGTGCGGAATATTAGAAAACAAACGAAATAGAAAGTGCGTTTTTGTATTGAAGTGTTTTTATGAATGATTGCATCGCAAGTTTTTTTTGAGCGTTTGCTATCTCGATTTTTTAGTATTTACATAGGTGAAGTATGCAAGATTTACAAGAAATAATAAATTTGACCGTTGAAAGTCTGAAGAAATCATTGTCGAACGAAGACATTGTGGGGAAGCCTATAGTGAACGGAGACGGAACGCTGATATTGCCGGTGAGCAAAATAAGCGTCGGATTCGTGGGCGGGAAAAGCGATGTCGAAAAAGACAAAAACGCAAAATATCCGACGGGTATAAGTGGTGGCGGAATATCCGTAACGCCGATAGGTTTTCTCGTTTGCGGTGCGCAAAAGAAGTTTGTGCGAGTTGACGGTGAAGGCGAAAACAAGTGGCTCGACCTTGCGAGAAGCGTCATCGGCGTTATGAAGAAAGACGACTAAAAAGGCGGTGAAGTTGTGAAAATCATTAGAAAATCTTTATTGGTCATTGCGATTTTGATAGTTTTCGCATTAGTTGTTTTTGGCGGAATTAGTGGTATATATTCGCTTTCAAACGATGAAAGTATTCTAAAAAACGTTAAAAACGATAATACAAACTTGGAAAATGCGGCAAAACATACGATATTCGATAAAAATGACGAGTCGTTTGTTCTTCAAAAACAAGGGCGCGGCGCAGTGTGCATCGAACAAAGTTCCCGTCGTGTTTTATGCGATGAGAATATGCACGATAAGTGCTACCCTGCAAGCACAACGAAGATATTGACTGCAATCGTCGTTATCGAACGTTTGCCGCTCGATAAAGTCGTAAAAGTTCCTAAGGAAGCAGAAGGCGTAGAAGGCTCGTCGATATATTTGAAAGCAGGGCAAGAAATCACCGTTGGCGATTTGCTTTTGGGGTTGATGCTCAGAAGCGGAAACGACGCTGCGGTTGCTCTTGCTATAGAAACGGGTGGAAGTGTTGGAAACTTTGCTACGCTTATGAATCAAAAGGCGAAAAGCGTCGGAGCGGTTGACTCTCATTTTTCAAATCCGCACGGACTTGACGACAAAACGCATTATACGACCGCCTACGATATGGCTCTTATAACCGCAAACGCTTACGAAAACGCGGACTTTTGCAGGATAGCAAACACAAAACAGGCAAAAATCACCGTTGACGGCGAAGCGAGATATATTGCAAATAAGAACAAATTGCTCAAAACTTACGACGGTGCAAACGGTGTGAAGACGGGTTACACGAAAAGGGACGGCAGATGTTTCGTAGGCGGTGCAAAAAGAGACGGAATGCAACTTATAAGCGTCGTTTTCAATCACTCAGACATGTGGAACGACACGGTTAGAATGCTTGATTTTGCATTTGACAACTATGCGATGATACCTGTTGAAGAAGCGATCGTTTCAAACGGTAAAAACTTTGTGAATTGTCCTTTGAATGCCCTTGAAAACTACGACTGGTCGCAAATGCGATACCCTATGAGAAAGGACGGAAGCGAAAAATTGATTATGTTTTGATTTCGTTTTTTGGTAAATATACAACGATTTTTTTAGTTTGACGACTTGAAAATGATTTTGAAAAGGCTCTCATGCCTTTTCTTTTTCGCTTTTTCGTTGTAATTGAGTTGCAAATTTTCATTTTAGCGGTATCGGTTGCGCAATTCGCTTGCGCGTGAACGAAAATTTATGTATAATTTTTTATAGAAAATTTACGCACGCCACCTTTGCGCGCGTTAGGAGTGAAAATATGCGTATCAACAAATACCTTGCAGAATGCGGAGTATGCTCTCGCAGAAAAGCCGACGAACTTGTCAAAGAAGGCAGAGTTACGGTGAATAAAAAAGTGGTCAGAGAAGTCGGCGTTGACGTTGACGAAAACAGCGACGTCGTTTACGTTGACGGCAAAAAAGTGGTGAGAGTGACTCACTACGACTATCTTTTGTTTTACAAACCGAAAGGATGCGTGACCACTCTCAACGAAGAGAAAGACAACAAGAGCGGTAGAAAGAAGACTGACAAGGAACTTGAAGAAATCGCAAATCGCGCCGAAAAACTTGCGGCAAAGGGCATCGTGGAAGAAAAGAAAGAGCACACGAAACCGAGAAAAATCATCACCGATTTTATCGGTGCGGACTACAAAGACAAGCGACTTTATCCCGTCGGAAGACTGGATTATGACAGCGAAGGCTTGCTTTTGCTCACAAACGACGGAAATTTGACCTACAAACTCACTCATCCGTCCAGCGAAATTCCTAAGACTTATGTCGTGAAAATCGAAGGAACGATTGAAGAAAGCGATCTTGCCGCACTCAGAAAAGGCGTAACGGTCGACGGCGTGAAATACGGAAGAAGCAAAGTCAAAGTCACGGGAATCGAAAAAGTTTCGGGCTCGAAAAAAGCGACGATAGATCCCAAAGACACGCAGGCAAGGGAAGCAATCGACTATGCGGACGACGAGGTGCAGAACGTGTTTACTCGTCTCGAAGTGATAATTTTTGAAGGCAAAAACCGTGAAATCAGGAAGATGTTCGATGCAGTCGAAAAGAAAGTCGTGTTCTTAAAGCGCGTTGCAATAGGAGAATTGAGACTCGGCGGACTTGCTCGCGGAGCGTACAGACCGCTCAACGATATGGAAATTGCGTATTTGCAAAGTCTGTGCGACAGAGTGCCGCAATAAATTCGAGCATAACGCGGTTCATCGCAAAAATCGTGAATTTTATCAGGTGAAGAAATGAATATACTTATTGCAAACGACGACGGTTTCAGTGCCGTCGGAATAAAAAAACTTGCGGCAAGACTTGCAAAGGACAACGAAATTTTCGTTGTTGCGCCTATGGGTGAGCGTTCCGGTACGTCGCATTCGGTGAGTTTTTTCAGCGGCATAACGTATAAATACGAAGGCGAGGTTGACGGCATAAAAACGTGGTCGGTGAGCGGATCGCCCGCAGATTGCGTGCTTTTCGGCATAAAATATCTGCTCAAAGACGTGAAAATCGACGCAGTTGTGTCCGGCATAAACACCACGCTCAATGCAGGCAGCGACATTATATTTTCGGGAACGTTCGGCGCGGCGCAGGAAGGCACTTTCCAGCGTGTGCCGTCTATTGCGGTTTCGCTTCGCACGCATCATACGGACGAGTATGAGTTCGCGGCGGATTTCATTGCGAGAAATCTTGAAAAACTCTTGTCGTTCGCAACTGAAAACGTGACGATAAACGTGAATATTCCAGACACGAAACCCGAGAATATAAAAGGCGTCAAAATCGCACCCGTTGCCTATCAGCCGTACGACGAAAAGTATTTCTCGCAGGTTGACGAAAACGGCGTTGAAAAATATTACGTTGACGGTCACGCCTATAAGCACGAAGACGAAATCGCCGGCGGAGACTGCTATCAGCTCGACCGCGGATACATAACGATAACTCCCGTCCAAATGCTTGCAACGGACAAAGAAGCAATGGCGTGTCTAAAAGACGCGAAGTTTGCGCTATGAGAGTTTGCGTTATCGGTGGCGGCGCGGCGGGAATGATGTCGGCAATCGTTCTTGCAAAAGGCGGAATCGACGTCGTTTTGCTTGAAAAAAACGAGAAACTCGGCAAAAAAATATTCATAACTGGCAAAGGCCGCTGCAACGTGACCAACGATTGCGATATTCAAGAGATGTTCGACAACGTGGTACACGGCGAAAAGTTCTTGAAATCCGCAATATACGGCTTTACGCCGCAGGATACGATGGAGTTTTTTGAGAATGCGGGGCTGAAACTCGTCGTCGAGCGTGGTAACAGGGTTTTTCCGTTTTCACAAAAGTCAAGCGACGTGATAAAGACGCTTGAAATCGAGATGAGAAGATGCGGCGTGCAAGTGAAACTGAATACGCAAGTGCTGTCCATAGACAAGACGGACGGCGGATTTGTCGTCAAAACCGACCTGAAAGACGAGATTTGCGACAAAGTGGTGGTTGCAACGGGCGGATATAGCTATCAATCCACAGGCTCGACGGGCGACGGATATAAATTCGCGAAAAACTTCGGGCTGAATATTGTTGAGCCAAGGCAGGCGCTCGTGCCGATTATCCTTGCGCAAAACGTATCGTCGTTGCAGGGAATATCCCTTAAAAACGTGACGCTCACGGCGTACGACGAGAACGGCAAGGAGATATCGAGCGAGTTCGGAGAAATGCTCTTCACGCAAAGGGGAGTGTCAGGACCGATTGCACTTACGACTTCGTCGTACATCAACAGAAAAAGCAAAGTTACGCTTTCTCTCGACCTAAAACCCGCGCTTGACGCCGACACGCTCGACAAGCGTGTATTGCGTGATTTCGACGATCGCAAAAACCAGGATATAAAGAACGTAACCCGTGCGCTTTTGCCCGAAATGCTCAACTCGTACGTCATCAAACGCGCAGGTATACAGGAAAGCAAAAAGGTCAATTCAATCACCAAACAAGAGCGTGAAAAACTCGTGTATACGCTCAAAAATCTCACTTTTGACGTTGCCGGACTTGCTCCGTTCACCGAAGCAATCGTTACGGCAGGCGGAGTGGACGTAAAGGGACTAAAACCCACTTGCGAGTGTAAAACTGTTGACGGATTGTATTTTGTGGGCGAAACTCTCGATATAGACGCGCTCACGGGCGGATTCAATCTGCAACTTGCGTTTGCAACGGGTGTGTGCGCTGCGCGCGATATCGTCAAAAAAATGGCGTAAAGCAATCAAAACTTGCTTAAAAATACAAAAACAAGCGGTTAGAATAACGAAAATATTGAATTAATATCAGAATCGATGTTTTGACCGCACGACAAAAGAAAGAAAATTTTCTCGTTTTTCGGAGGGAATATGATAAATATAGCAATCGACGGACCTGCCGGCGCAGGCAAAAGCACGATAGCAAAAGCCGTTGCAAAAGATCTCGGCATCATCTATCTTGATACGGGCGCGATGTACAGAGCTACGGCATATTATGCCATAAGCCAAGGCATTGACGTCAAGGACGAAGAAAATGTTGCCAAAATGCTCGAAAATCTTCAAATGAACATCGAGTATAAGGACGGCGCGCAACAAATCATCGTCAACGGTGTGAATGCGACTCCGTATCTTCGCGAACATTATATGTCAAAAGCCGCAAGCGATATATCCGCATTGCCGTGCGTGAGATACAAAATGGTGGATTTGCAACGCGATTTTGCAAAAAAGCACGACGTAGTGCTTGACGGCAGAGATATAGGCACTTTCGTCTTGCCTGACGCAAATTGCAAATTCTTCCTTACCGCAACTCCCGAAGAGAGAGCGAGAAGAAGATTTGACGAACTCAAGGCAAAGGGCGAAGAAGTGGATTTCGACACGCTTTTGCAAGACATAATCAAGCGTGACTACAACGATTCGCACAGAGCTGTCGCTCCGCTCAAACAAGCGGAAGACGCCGACTTTGTGGACACCACGTCAATGAGCATAGACGACGTTGTGGCGCACGTAAAAGAAGTTGTGCATATCAAGACGAAAAAAGACGATTCACTCAATCAGAATGCAGAAAAAGAGCATAGCACGATTATTCATAGTTGCGATATGCCGCAAAAGACTCTCGAAAGAATCAAGAAGTATTACAAGCCCGAAAAAAGTTTTGTGATATACAGATTTTTGAGAGTGATTTTGCGCCCGATTCAAATGCTCGTATGGCCAACGAAAGTTGTCGGTGCGGAAAACGCAAAGAAAGTCAAAGGCGCACTTTTCACGTGCAATCATTACTCGAAGATGGATTCAATGATTCCGTATTTCGTGCTTTTCAAAAAAGAAGCGCACGCACTTGCAAAATACGAATTGTTCCAAAATCCGATTGCGGGGTGGTTTTTGCACAAAATGGGTGCGATTCCCGTTCGCCGCGGAGAAGCGGATATAGAATCCGTCAAACAGGTGATGAGAGTGCTCAAATCGGATAAACAGTTGCTCATTTTCCCCGAAGGTACGCGCAACAAAGAAGGCACGCAAGATATGGCGGAGTTTAAGACGGGCACGGCAAGATTTGCAATAAAAACTAAAGTTCCCGTCGTCCCGATGATTTACTATCGTTCGCCAAAGGCGTTCCGCAAAAACTGGTTGTACGTCGGAGAGCCGTTCACGCTCGAAGAGTTCTACGGCGCAAAAACGCCCGAAGAAAACCACAAGGCAACCGAACTTATCCGCGAAAAGATGGACGAGACGCGCCGTCTTTGCAACGAATACGTCGAGAACAACACGAGATACGGCAAGAAACTAAAAAAAGCCGCAAAGAAAGATAAATAAACAACCGAAATTCGCGCCGTACAGCAACGGCGCGATATTAAAAATACGCTCTTTCGGAGCAATAGAGAGATAAAATGGAAGTTGTCGTTGCAAAACACGCCGGATTTTGTAAGGGAGTGAAAAGCGCGTTTGACAAAGCGTTGGAGCTTGTTGAAAAATACGGAAAAATTTATACGCTCGGAGAACTCGTGCACAACGAACTCGTCACGCAATATCTTAAAGATAAGGGCGCGATTTGTGTTGACGTGAAAGACGAATCGAAACTCAAAAAAGGCGACGTCGTTCTCATCCGCGCGCACGGCATAACAAAAGAGTTGCAGGATAGTCTTCAAGAGCGCGGAGTGATTCTTTTCGACGCGACATGTCCCGTCGTCAAGCGCAATCAGAAAATTGCGGACGAAAGACGAATCGCAGGCGACGATATAATCATCGTGGGCGATAAAAATCACGACGAAGTCATAGGCGTTGCGTCGTATGCGGGGGACAAAGTCAGAGTGGTCAGAGACGATGAAGACCTGAAAATCGGAGACGAAAATACGTCGATTTTGTTTCAAACGACCATTTTGCCCGAAAAATTTGAAAAAATAGAAGAAAATGCAAAGAATTTTGAAAAAAAACACGGTAATTTAGTTGGCATTTTCAATACTATTTGTTATACTACAAAAGTGAAACAGGACGAAGCGCGTGCTCTTGCGGCAAAGGGCGGAGCGGTTTTGGTTTTGGGCAGCCACACGAGCGCAAACACGAGACGTTTGTACGAAGTGGCAAAACAAGTCAATCCCGATACGTATTTTGTCAAGAGCGTGAGCGACGCACTGAATCAAACAAAATTTTTCAAGGATATTCAAAGTGTATCAATTGTCGCAGGAGCGTCAACTCCGCCGTGGTTGATACAGGAGGTAACACAACTTATGAGTGAAACTCAAAAGAACGCTGTGGAAACAGTCGAAACTGAAGTGAAAAACGAGGCAACGCTTCAAGAGCAAACAAACACTGAAGAAAAAGAACCTACCACTATGGCAGACCTTATGAAATCTGCAAACTCCGTGGGCTACACCAACTACAAAGTCGGCAAACGCATCAAAGGCAAAGTCATCAGCGCAGGCGACAACGGTATTTACGTTGCAATCGGCGGCAAGAAAGACGGTTTTATTGACAAGAGCGAAGCAACTTTGGATGGCAATTACAATCCTGCCGATTTCAAAGAAGGCGACGAAATTCAAGCAACCATCTTGGCTGTCAACAAAGAGTACGTCTCCCTTTCCAAGAAAGACGTTGACGCAATCCGTCAAGAAGAAGCAGAAGCAGAAAAGGCTCTTGCGCAAGGCGAATTCTCTTTGACTATGACGGAAGTCGTCAAGGGCGGTCTCCGCGGCAGACTCGGTCAATACACAATCTTCGTGCCCGCAAGCCAAATTAGAATGGGCTACGTCAGCAATCTCGAAGATTACAAAGGCAAAACTCTCCGCTTGACACTTATGCCCCCGAAGGAAAAAGAAGCAACAACCGTTGAAGGCGAAGAAGCGGCCCAAAACGAAGATAAACCCCAAAAGAAATCAAGATATCTCTTTGCGTCTCAACGCATCATTCTCGAAAGAGAAAAGAAAGAAAAAGAAGATTTGTTCTGGAACAACATCCATGTTCACGACATCGTCACCGGCAAAGTGAAGAGATTCACGCAATTCGGCGCATTCGTAAACGTTCGCGGATTTGATTGCCTTGCGCACATCTCCGAACTTTCCTGGAACAAGATCACCGATCCCAGCACCGTTCTCACCATCGGTGAAAGCTATGACTTCGTAGTTCTCAAAATGGACAGAGAAACCGGCAAAATCTCTCTCGGTTACAAGCAACTCCAAAAGAAACCTTATGAAGTCGCTGCAGAGAAGTTCCCCGTCGGCACGGTCATCAAGGGCAAAGTCGAAAGAATCTTCCCGTACGGTGCATTCGTCTCCATCGACGACGGCGTTGACGGACTCGTTCACGTATCTCAAATTTCTCACAACTGGATCAAGGATGCAAACGAAGCATTGACCGTCGGTCAAGAAGTCGAAGCGAAGATCATCGGTTTCGATGACAACCGCATCACTCTTTCCATCAAGGAATTGCTCCCTGCACCCGAAGAAACTCAAGCAACCGAAGCAAACGAAGAAGCAACCGATGAAGAAAAGGCTGCAAAGAGATCTTCCAGAGTCAAGAAGTTTGAACAAAAAGTTGCAGACGGCGAAAACAAACGCGAACGCCGCGGTGCGAAGAAGGAAGCGTCCAACGAACCCAAAGAATGGGTCTCCGGTTCTTCCAGCGCAACTCTCGGTGATTTGTTCAAGAATCTCAATCTCAATCTTGCAGACGAAGCGGAAGAACCCGCAAAGAAAACCACTCGCAAGAAGAAAGTTGAAGAACCTGCTGAATAATCCTTACTTTATAAACAAAAACCACCGAGCAATCGGTGGTTTTTTGTTTGTTAGGTTGTTATTGATTGTTACGCTATTTTTTGTTGCGGCTGTTTTTTTGTGCCTATTGTGTTGCGCTTATTTTCGTGAGTTTATGTTGCCCGTTATGTTGTTGAAGTTTTTGTCACTCGCTGACGGATTCGGCAGGGGAGTTTTCTTGCACGTACTCATATTTGCCGAATTTCTTAGAAAACTCTTTGTTGACAATGGTTTTTACAATCTCATAAATCGCGCACACGGTTGCGATTGCAAACACCGTCCAGTTCACCCACGTCTTTGAAAAGACAAATTCTACGCAAGCAAGTACAAATTTGATCATCGTAAGGGTGAAGATTGCCACGTTCAATCCGCGTTTCAACACAAAAAGATTGACAAGCCACAGCAAAATTATTGCGATTGTCAATATGCCGATAAAGATTGGCGCAACGTTGCCATATCCGTAGGGCATTGCGCTGAAATAAGAAAAATACTCCGTTTTAGATGCAAAAATAGTTGAATTCTCATCAATCGGCCATTTAAATTTCATTTCAATGCCGTTTGGCAGGCATTCAAACACCAAAAGTATGATTTCAAGAATTCCGACGGGGATAAGGAACAAGAGAGATTTTTTGTTGAATTTTTTCATATTCGCTTCTCCTTTTTTATCTCGACGTAACGGTATTTTTTCTTTATATAAATTTAATTTTGATTTTAGATATAGATTTTTCCGTAATCTAACGCACCTAATTCAAATTCCGTCGGGAATCGGCGGTATACTTGCCGGTATCGATTTTTGAAGTTTCTTGATTGCGGTTCTGGCAAGATAATCGCATCTGTTGTTAAGTTCGTTGTCGGCATGCCCTTTGACTTTCACGTAGGACACTTCGTGAATTTGCATAAGGGAGAGAAGTTCCTTCCACAAATCGACGTTTTTCACTTCGTCCTTGCTCGCCGTGCGCCAACCTTTCATAACCCAACCGTTTATCCAACCTTTGAGAAACGGCTCGACGGAATATGCGCTGTCGCTGTACACTGTGACGATGCACGGCTCTTTGAGCATTTTCAGTCCTTGTATGATGGCGGTGAGTTCCATGCGGTTGTTCGTCGTAGACGATTCAGCACCGCTTTCTTCTTTTTTATGTCCTTTGTAGAGCATAACAACGCCCCAGCCGCCGATACCGGGATTGCCCGAGCATGCTCCGTCAGTGTATATGTCAACTTTCTTTTTCATGATTTCATTGTACACAAAAAAGCCACGGTTTGCAATACAAATGTGAGATTGAAAAAAAAGTTAATAATTAATAAAGAATAAATGTGCGCCTTACGCTCGAACAAAAGCCGTCATGGCGCCAACGGCATCGCTTGATTGCAAGCAACGCCGAGAGCCGCATTAGGCTTTTGTTCCGCTAACCGCGCCGAAAATCTTTGCTATCAGTTCAATCACGGACAAAAACTCCTGCCACAATTCCGAAAGATTGTCGGCTTGGTGGTTTGATAGGGTGGGACACCCACACCCGAATAAAGATACCGTCATGGCTACAACGGCATTGCTTGCTTGCAAGCAACGCCGAGAGCCGCATTAGGCTTTTGTTCCGCTAACCGGCCGAAAATCTTTGCTATCAGTTCAATCACGGATAAAAAATCCTGCCCCAACTTCGCAAGATTGTCGGCTTGGTGGTTTGATAGGGTGGGACACCCACACCCGAATAAAGAT